>OJIO01000002.1_pt1 | contig 265230 bp, 233 predicted proteins | sample 1595621 | NCBI WGS metagenome assembly OJIO01 (sample SAMN05416776, study PRJEB24817) | seawater metagenome | isolation source: Sea water | place: Canada:Atlantic | collected 2013-07 | reverse complement strand
GGGACTTAACCCAACATCTCACGACACGAGCTGACGACAGCCATGCAGCACCTGTCACCAAGTTCTTCCTTGCGGAAGCACCCAATCCTTTCGGACCGGTTCTTAGGATGTCAAGGCCGGGTAAGGTTCTGCGCGTTGCGTCGAATTAAACCACATACTCCACTGCTTGTGCGGGCCCCCGTCAATTCCTTTGAGTTTTAGCCTTGCGGCCGTAGTCCCCAGGCGGAATGCTTAATGCGTTAACTTTGCCAATGAATGGGTATAGTCCTCCATCAGCTAGCATTCATCGTTTACGGCATGGACTACCGGGGTATCTAATCCCGTTCGCTACCCATGCTTTCGACCATGAGCGTCAGTATTGGGCCAGAGAGCCGCCTTCGCCGCGAGCGTTCCTCCTGATATCTACGAATTTCACCTCTACACCAGGAATTCCGCCCTCCTCTCCCATACTCAAGTCTGAGGGTTTCGAATGCAGTTCCAGGGTTGAGCCCTGGGCTTTCACACCCGACCTATCAGACCGCCTGCGGTCGCTTTACGCCCAGTAAATCCGAGCAACGCTTGCACCCTTCGTATTACCGCGGCTGCTGGCACGAAGTTAGCCGGTGCTTTCTTGCGAGGTACCGTCAACCCGAAGGCTTCGTCCCTCCCGACAGTGCTTTACAACCCGAAGGCCTTCATCACACACGCGGCGTGGCTGGATCAGGCTTTCGCCCATTGTCCAATATTCCCCACTGCTGCCTCCCGTAGGAGTCTGGACCGTGTCTCAGTTCCAGTGTGGCTGATCATCCTCTCAGACCAGCTACCCATCGTACCCTTGGTGTGCCGTTACCACACCAACTAGGATTAGATAATGGGCCGCAGACCGATCTCCTGGTGGCCGAAGCCTTTCATCCCGAAGGACATATGCGGTATTAGCCCAGGTTTCCCTGGGTTGTTCCCCGCCAAGAGGTACGTAATCTACGTGTTACTCACCCGTTCGCCGCTCGAACCGAAGTTCGCGCTCGACTTGCATGTGTTAAGCCCGCCGCTAGCGTTCGCTCTGAGCCAGGATCAAACTCTCCAGTTAAAAAACCGGCTGGTTTGATTCCAGCAATACTCTATTAATTCAACAGAGCTGTTACCTATTTTTCAAAGACCGAAGTGGGCGTGTCCTTTCAGACTGCCCCCTCGAAGCCCCCGCCTTTTAGTGACTCCAGCGTTTGGAGTCAAGGCGTTTTTCGGGGCTTTGTGACCGGCGCGTTTCGAAAACGTTTCCGGTCGGGGTAAGGAGGAGAGTCATTACTGACTACCCCCTTGAAGCCCCCGCCTCTTAATGACTTCGGAGTTTGAAGTCAAGGCGTTTTTTCGGGGCTTTGTGACCGGCTCGTTTCAAAAACGTTTCCGGTCGGGGTTGCTGTCGGGGTGTTCCCCTTTCAGCCCAACGCTTTTAACAGGGGCTGAGACTCCGTCAAGGCAGCCGGGGCCTGCAATGAACCCCTTATCGGAACAAGATCACTCGGTAGTGACCCTCAGCCTTGAGAAACGGCGAGTCGAAGCTTTTTCGAGCCTCGGGATCATCTTGGATCCACTCGCTGTGCAAGCTCATCGGAGCTCCACCCGCGTGTAGGCATCGCCGCCCTCGTCTGCGTTCGCAGGCCGGAAGCGTTCGACCTCCTTCTGCCTTGGAAGCCAGTTTCTAAGGGCTTTCTTGAGCGCTCCAGTGCCGTGACCGTGCAGAACCCAGCCGATGGGCTCCCCGCTTTGCAGCATGCGATCGAGGAAGCGTGAGGTCTCCTCCAGGGCTTCGTCGGCACGTTGGCCTCGCAAGTCCAAGGTGTTGCGTTGGGTGCGCACGCCGCCAGCTCCGGCCTCGACTGCGGGACGCTGCTGAACGCTTGGGATGACCGAGGCCTTGGGCTTGGCTTTGGGGGTCTCCGTGAGGAGCACCAGCTCCGCCAGCTTGGCCTGGACCTTCAATCCCCCGACCTCCAACTCCACGCGTCCCTTTCTGGGTTTGGCGGCAACGATCCCCACGCGGCCAACCCCTCTCATGCGCACGCGGTCGCCCACTCGGATGGGTCTGGGGGGTGGCGCGATGACTGCAGGCTCCGCTGAGGGGAGCTTGACCTGGTCCTTCACCTTGCGGATTCCCTGCAAGGCGGCTCCTGCATCCCGCAGGTTGGGGTCCTTCTGTAGTGCTGCGACCAAGGCCTTGACCTGGTCTTCGGCACCCTGGATGCGGGAGAGGGCACCTCGGGCCTCTCGCTCGGCGAGCTGCTGCGCCCTGCGCTCCACCTTGGATTTGGCGCGCTCCAGCTCCTTCTCCCGGCGGGCCAGGTTGTCCCGCTTGGTGGCGATGTCCCGATGGAGCTTGTCGATCTCGGCCCGCTGGTTCTCGAGCTCCTCCAGGAGCGCGCCGGCCTTGATCTGGCTCTCGTCGACGAGGGACTCGGCGTGATCCACGATGCTGGGGTCCATTCCCAAGCGGCGGGCCGTAGAGAAGGCATGGGAGAGACCCACTGCGTCCTTGCGCACCCGGTAGGTGGGCTGGCCGTCTTCCAATCCGACAGCCGCGTTGGCGAACTGGCCGTCCGCTGCCGCGAAGGCCTTCAGATCCGTGTAGTGCGTGGTCACTGCGACCCGGGCTCCGGCGTCAACGACACGTTCTAGAACCGCGCGCGCGAGGGCAGCGCCTTGAGTGGGGTCGGTTCCAACGGCGACTTCGTCAAGAAGAACCAGGGTTCCCGGCTGAATTCGTGTCAGGATTTCCTGGAGCACCAAGAGGTGTCCGGAGAAGGTACTCAGGTCCCCTTCCACGGACTGCAGATCACCGATGTCCGCAATGACGTCGGAGAAGACATCGATGCGGGTGCCCTTCTCAGCTGGGAAAGGGATGGCGGCCCGGACAAAGAGTGCGGCCAGGCCCAGGGTCTTCAGAGCGACGGTCTTGCCGCCGGTGTTTGGACCGGAGAGAATCAGACCACGCTGCTTTGCGTTCAGATCCAGGTCGTTGGCGACCACGTCCAGTCCGCGAAGGGCTAGGACGGGGTGTCGGGCTTGGATCAAGTGAATGACGCCACCGCGACCTCGTTCGGGGATGATTCCCTTCAAGGTGCGTCCCAGCTGCATTCGGGCGCAAGCGAGGTCAACTTGGACCGCCAGGTCCAGCGCCGCCAAGATCGGCTCCACAAAGCGGCCCACCAAGGAGGAGAGCTGAATGAGGATGCGGCGGATGGCCCGCTCCAAGTCCGTCTGAGCGATGCGCAGGCGGTTGTTGAGCTCGACGACCTCTGCGGGCTCGATGAAGAGGGTCTCCCCACTGCTGGAGGTGTCGTGCACGATGCCCAGGCCCTTGCGCTTGGCGTCGACCTTGATGGGCAGCACATAGCGGTCGCTGCGCTGGGTGACGAAGCGGTCCTGAAGCAGGGGCTGCATCTCCGGGTCTCGAAGCAGGCGCTCCAGAGTGTTGGTGACGTTGCGCTGGATGGAGGTGATGCGCTCGCGCAGCTCAAAGAGCTCGGGGTACATGGACTCCGAGAGCTGGCCGCGCTCATCAAAGCTGTAGACCAGGCGCTCGGTGAGCTCGGGGTCCAGGGCCATCGCCTGCATCTCGTCGGCCAGAGTCGGCCCTTGCTCGTCGCGCTCCATCAACCAGATGCGCAGATCATCCAGAGCGTTCAAGGTGGCACCGACCGCCGCCAGCTCGACCGCTTCAAGGACCTGACCGGCCTCTGTGCGGCGCACGAAGGGCTCGATCTCCCCGACGGAGCCCACAGGGATGCGCTCCCCAAGCTCCTCCAAGGCTTCCACTTCTTGCACCGCGGTGTAGAGGGCGTCGCAGGACGCGCCGTCTTGAACCAAGGGCAGGACGAGGGCGTGGGCCGCACCACGTTGAGTGCGGCAGGCGCTGGAGAGGTGCTGGAGCACCGACTGCCAGTCCAAGGTATCGAGGGTTCTGATGTCGAGGGGATTCATGGCGCGCGAGAAGTATGCACGCACCGATGCAACGGCCACCTTCGGCCCGAAATGAGTCTGCGTTCTAGTTCTTCTTCTTGTTCTGGGCGCGCACCCACTCATCGTCGGAACGGTGAGGCGACTCCAGCTCCTCAGCGTTCAGATCTGCGCCTTCGATGGACGCGCGCATGTACTGCCCAAAACCTTCGATGAAGACCACTTCGCGGCCTTGGCATCCCTCCAACTCCTTCTCCAGGTCCTGGGCCTTTAGGTCCAACAAGCCAGCAGCCCTACGTTGGTAGAAGTTCTGGCCGTAGATCACGTGCTGGTCGAGTCGGTGCAGCATCTGTCCCAGGGTGATGAGGTCGATTGCACTGTGTGCGACCTGGGCGGCGCGGGTGGCCTGGACCTGGGATTCGGTTCCAGGGAGCGCTTCGCTGACCTGGAGCAAGGCGACGGTCAGATCCCCGACGCTCCCAGGCGCGACGTCGATCTGCGCGTTCAGGGTGGTGGGCCCCTCGGGCCATCTCTCGAGCCAGACCGTGGGGTAGTAGGTCATGCCCGAGTCGCGGCGAAGGGTGTTGACCAAGTCTTCTTGGAAGCGTGCGACCAGCACCGCCTGAGCCGCTGGATTTGCCTGACCCACATCTTGGAGACGGCAGCTGTAGCGCACCACCGATGAGCTCCAAGGCCGGTCCCGCCACTGGATGGTGCGTTCGGGCAACACGCGGTCCTCGGGCACGTAGCTCTTGGGCTCCTTGCCGTGCGTCTCCCACTCACCAAGGTAGAACTCAGACCAGAGCAGGGCTTGCTCGGGATCGACACCTCCGACAATCTCCAAAGCAGCGTTGGCTGGATCGTAGATGCGCTTGCTGCGCTTCTTGATCATGGTCCCCGAGACGGAGGCCTCCGACTTGGCCCGTTTGCCCAGGGGGGTCCCGGGAAAGAGCACGGCGTTCATCAGGGTCCCAGCGTCCGTGCGTAGGTAGGTGTCGATCAAGTCGACCTCCCATCCAGCAGCCGCTTGGGCGTAGGTCTCGAACTGCAAGGTCAAGGCGCGCATCAAGTAGAGCATCTGCTCCAAGTTCTCTGCGCTGCCACGCAGCTCCCAATAGGGGCCGGCGTTGTCCAGGCCGTACCCGACCTCGATTCCGATGGTCCGTGCCTTGAGGGGGGTGCCGCCCACCCACGGCTCCTTGACGTGGCCCACGCTGGTGTGGAGGAGCTCGTCCACCCATGGCCGGGGCTCCTGTGAGGCTGGCCCGAGAAAGCGAAGACGCACCCGTGCTTGGGAAGCATCCGGCTGGGAGAGCACCAAGACCTTGAGCCCACCCGAGGTGAGTCCTTCAACCACCGGTGGCAGGGTGACGACCTTGCTGGCCAGACCTGGATTGAGAGGCACGGGCGTGCGCTCTTCCTGGGTGTCCGGACGCTGAGCGGAGTTGGCGACCGACTCCAGACCCGGCGTAAACTCGATGCTGACCATTCGCTCAGGAGTCAGGTAGTTGCTGGCGAATTCGGCCACCTGATCGGGCGTGACCTGGTAGAGCGCGTCCAGGTTGCTGGCGGCGTAGTCGTGGTAGCCCTGGAAGTGAAGATGAACAAAGGGCGCCATCTCTCCGAAGAGCGGTGAGCTGACGTCCCCCATTGCGCGGAAGCCATTTAGGAGCTCGATCTGGGTCATCTGACGGTCAGCGAGCTCCAGGTCGGAGACAAAGTTCAGCTCACCAGGCGGCATGGCAACCTGGCCCAGGGCGGAGTGCACATCCCGTCGGACGTTCGCCACAAAGTTGGCATTCAAGGTGCCATCTCTGCCACGTCCTTGGCCGTAGATCTCACAGGCCAACACGCTGCCGAACTGGCGCTGAACGATTCCACATTGGTGCATGGCGTCGAAGGCGTCGTGGCGGATCTCGGTGCCGTAGTAGCGCTCGGCCCGGATGGTCTCGATGTTCCGCTCTAGGACCTGGGAGACATAGGCCGCCAGTGCGTCTTGACCGGCCCAAGCGCCAGGTAGGGTCCAGGCCACACCAACCCCCGGCTGCAAGCCACGCCCAGGTACTCGGCCAGCGTGCTCCGCAACCGGAGTCGGCGGGCGGCGCGCACGACCGCTGGGGGCGTAGCAGGTGACCTCGTCTCCTTGCACGACCTCTCCAAGACGGGGCTCAACCTCCAAGAGGATGGCGAGGACCTGTTCCGGGGTGACATCACCGACCACCAGCAGGGAGGCGGTCTCGTGTCCATACTCTTGGCCAAGCTCCGTCAACGAGGCCAGATCCGGCGCCCGCTTCTCCTTGGTGGCGCCATGGTAGACGTGCCCCTCGGGGTAAAGAGCGTCGTTGAACACCGGCGTGTCCACCCAGTACTGAATCCCTCTCAGTCGGGCCTCGCTGGCGACCACCAGTGCTTCTCTGTCCACGGCGTTCTGGTCCACGGCGACCAAGGGATCTCTGAGGCGGGCCATCTCCAAGGCCAACACAGACTTGAGCTCCTGCTTGCGGGCAGAGGTGGTGTAGACGGTGACGTCGGCCGCAGTGAAGGCGTTGAACTCTGCCCCCATGGCCCGGAGTTGGTCCCACACGGCCACCCCGTTCGGCTTGGACTGGAACCAGAGGTGCTCCAACATATGGGCCCCCTCACCTCCACCCAGCTCGCGTTGCCTGGCGCCGACGCTCAGGGTGCTGGTGACGGCCACGACCTCCATGTTGGGGCGCTGTTGAACGGACAGGCGCAACCCCGTCGGGAAGCACTTCGTGGACGTTGGCGTGGTCTCCGCCTTGGCCTTCCAGACGAAGTCCGGCTCCTCTGGCAAGCGGATGCCTACGTAGGTCGCCCCCAGCAAGAGGGAACTCAATCCAACGACAACCATCCCCTTGGAACGCACAGCTCCTCCCCGTCAAAGTCGCGGTTGACCTAACACAGTGGGTAGGGTGGAAGCCACAGACCGGCTATGAAAGCGCCATGTGGCTCCCCCTCATCTCCATCACCCTGGCCAGTCCAGGGACCGACGCGATCTCAGAGGGAGATGCGGCCCGCTACAGCGGAGACCGCGTGGCCGCGCGAGAGTTTTACCGGCAGGCCAGCGAGAGCGAGGACCCTGCGGCCCAAGCGATGGCCCACCTCCGGCTGATGCAGCTCTCCGGCAACTTCGGAATGATGGCCCACGGCCCAAAGGTGGACCGCGCGCTGTACATCGAGAGCCGGGACCCATGGCACTGGCTGGCCTGGGCAGACTTCCACCTCTTCCTACCTGCACAGCTCGGAGCGGACCCGGACACGGCCAGACGCTTCGCGGAGGCCGCCAAAGAGGACTTGCCCGGACCGGCCTTGGCGCGCTTGTACCTGGCCACCGGCGACCCCGAGGTGCTCGAAGAGCTCAGAGCCACCCCCGAGCGCGACGGACTGGGCGAGGCCCTGATCGCCAATGACGGCGTCCTGCCGCCTCAACCCGGCACTTGGATGCTCTCCTTGGGCGTCGCAGGTGCACCGGGTGCAGGCTTTGGCGGCGGAGTCACCTTCATCCACCCCGACCTGGGTCTACGCGGCTGGCAGCTGTCCATCGGCGCAGTGGCCAACACCCGCGGTGGCGCCGTAGGCAGCGTGAGCGCCCGAAGCCCAGGTCGCCACTACGGCCACGGAAGCCTGACCGGGGCCACGACGGTCATCGACCTCTACGATGCCGCCGGCGAGCGAAACACCACCCGTTTTGACCTGGTGCAAGGCACCCTGGGGCCCGGCACCTCGGTCGGTGACTTCAGCGTTCAAGTCGGCGGAAGAATGCGCTGGGACGCCCTGGAGGGCGACCCCCTCAAGGCGGCCCACGGTGCCTTTGCCTCGGCCCGCTTGGACAAGGCCAGCGGCTGGGGCGCAGACCGCAGAGGCGGCTGGGTTTCGGCCTCGGTGGATCGCAGTCAGTGGGGCTACGAGCACACCGCCTATGGGGTACGCGCAGCAGGCTACTTGCCCGTGCTGCGCGGGGTCAGCGCGGCCCGTGTGACCTGGGACCACGAGCTGCAAGACGCCCCGGTCTACCGACTGCCCAGCGCCGGCGGAAGCGATCTGCACCGCGGCGCTTGGGTGGGCCGCTACCGCACGCCGATGTTGGCCACCGCCGACTTGGAGCAGCGTTGGATGGTCTGGGGGCCCTTGGAGCTGGTGCTCTTCGGGAACGTGGCCTGGGTGGACCTGGAGGAGCTGCACCCAGCCGGAGGCGGCGGCATTCGCCTGATTCTTCCTCCGGAAGAGAGCAACGTAGTGCGCATTGATGTGGCGGTGTCCGACAGCGCCTGGGGCATCTACACGGCCTTTGGCGAGACCTTTTAGAAGACCACGCACTCCAGGTTGACCGCCGTGACGCGGCCCGCTTCTACGGGCACAACAAGGCTGTCCGCGTCGCTACCGGGCCAACCCACGCTCTTGGGGAAGCACCCACCATCGGGGTGGGTGGCGGTGAGCTCGATCTCACCCGGGGGGAGGTCGTAGAGGAAGAAGAAGCTCTCCGTACTGGACTGGTTCTCGAGAATGGCGGGCTCGAAGTCATGCACCGCCCACACCTCCCCCGCACTCGAGGTCAGTGTGACCCCGGCCAGGGTCACCGTGTTCTCCTCCACGTTTCCGGGAAAGACCATGACCACGCCGGTGTCATCCTGCATCGGACCCAGCCAGTCGGGAAGCACCCAGTCGGCCAGGCTGCGGGAGGCCCACCTGGAGACATAGTTGCTCTTCAGAGTGAGGGGAACAAGCAGCTCGTCCCCATCCTCGTTGTCGACCGTGATGGCGATCGGCCCCTCTGGCAGATCGAAGAGGTGGGCGTAGCCGTCGTCTCCTGTCTCTGTACAGTTGTCCTGGTGGCAGACCAGAGCACCGACGGTGAAGCTGGTGTTGCCCTGCACCCAGACGGACGCTGAGAGCCCATTCTCTGGGGAGTCCACATCGATTCGGCCCGGGGCCTCTGGCTCCGCGCAGGCCAGCAGAAACCAGATCACAGCTGCTCTCCGGTCAACAGGCCTTGGGCAAAGATGTTCGCGGTGTAGGGGCTGGTGGCCGCGTCCTCGCAATAGCCCATCAGGTCGGGTGTCTCGGGGGGCAACCACGCCGCCGTGCGGGGGTCCCAGATCTCCACGCCAACGCTGCCATCTTCCAATGGATAGCTGGGATCGGTGGAGTCCGGAGCGCAGGCCGGGGTGTGCATGGCGCCCATCAGGTGGCCGATCTCGTGGCCGATGACCTTGAGGTGCCCCGTGCTGTCAACATCGGGTCCAACGGCCGCGCGAAGCTCCGGCGAGAACTCCCGGGAACCGGCCAGCCCACCCCCTCTGCCGCTGTAGATGCCGAAGTAGACGGTCCCGATGGCGTCATCCTGTAGGCGAAGGGCTCCCAAGGCGGCGACCTCATCGGCCAAATCTTCGACGCTGGTGCCCTGGTCTCGGTCCATTCCCACGGGGTGCAGCTCCAGCGACACCTCGGGGGTGGGGAACCACGCCATCAGGGCGTCTTGGTACTCCTGGAGCGGCGCCAGCTCTGGTGGGCTCTCGTTGTAGGACAGCGGCACCAGAACGACGTTGAGCGCGGGAATCTCTTGGGCGTCCAGCTCCAGAAAGCGGGCCTGAGGCTTGCGCGCATCCTGAACCGCGCCTGGCCGCGCCTCCGGGTTGACCTCGGTGACGGAGACGGCAATGGCGGTGCCGGGCTGGATCAAGTCGGCGGGCACGGAGAGCTGGATCCAGCCTCCCTCTGGCTCCAACATCCACTCCTCTTGTGCCGCGATGGAGACCTGGTCCTCGGCGTCGAGCAGCTCCACGTTGACGTTCACCAAGTGGCGCTCAAAGTCGCTGTCGGTGGACAGGGTGACGCGCACCTCTAGATCCCTGCCGGCGACGATGGGGGTCTGGCGGGCGTTGATGACTGCGCCTTCCAGAACCATCGGGACGGTGGAGGCCTGGGCGAGCAACACCTCTTCGATGTGCACGCCGGGAGTGGGCTGGGGGGTGGGGTCGGCACAGGCGAGGAGGAGGGGCAACATCAAAACTGCCCCACCAGCACATCGGCCAGAGTGCCATCCTGGAAGAGCACGGTGCCCGGTTGATGTTGGCGGCCGTCGAGCAAGGTCGGCTCATACAGCACCACGCCGGTCAGCTCCCCAACATCGTTGAGCATGATCTCCGCGCTCTCCGGAACCACCACCCCGTCCACACCGCGTTTCTTGGCCAACACACAGCGCTGTACGTGCCCGGTGGCGTGGAGGGTGGCGGCGTTCATGCACAGCACCCCTTCAAAGGCGATGCGCTCCTGAGGCGGCTCCACATCAAAGAAGGTGAAGCGCTGAATGCGGCCTTGCTCCCACCAAAAGCCCACTTGGGCGCCTCGGCGAAGGGTGAGCTCGCCGAAGGCGTGGTCGGCGCTGAGCTTGCAGCCGCCAGCGCCAGCATCTTCGAGCAGCAGGGTCCCCGTGCAAGGAACCCCAGCCACGGTGACCGGCTGGAGCAGAGGAACCGCCAGTCCGGCCTCGGTCCCGCCACCGGGTGCGTATGCGGCGACTTGGCCAAGGCTCTCCGGGGGCAGGGAGTCCAGTAGAGAGAGCAAGCGTTGCCTCTCCGGCGCTATCTCGGACCCTGTAGCGGGCTCGTCAACGGGCACATCTGGCACCTCTTCCACCGTCGAGGCCACGGGCTCCGGAAGCTCCGGCGGGGGATCCGTCTGCACGGGATCCGACTCTTGTTGCAAACACCCGACCAAGAAGAACCACATACACGCAGCGTACCGGCTAACGGTTGCCCTGTGGTGGAGTTGTCGTGATCAAGCTGAGCGGACTGCGCAAAAGCTACGCCTCTGGAGGCGGTCGTCTGGAGGTTCTCAAGGGCCTGGATCTACACATCCGACCCGGGGAATCGGTCGCGATCATGGGCAGCTCCGGCTCAGGCAAGAGCACCCTGCTCAATGTGCTGGGCCTGCTCGATGGCTTTGATGAGGGCAGCTACCTGCTGGCCGATCAAGACATGAAGGACCTGCCGGAGGTGGACTCGGCGGGCATTCGCTCGCGCACCTTGGGCTTTGTCTTCCAGTCCTTCAACCTGCTGGAGACCAAAGACGCCATCGAGAACGTCGCCTTGCCCCTGTATTACCAGCAGGTCCGGCGCGCCGAGCGCATGGCGCAAGCCAGAGCGATGCTGGAGCGGGTGGGTCTGGGCGACCGCGGAGACCACCGGCCCTCGCAGCTCTCTGGTGGTCAGAAACAGCGCGTGGCGATCGCGCGCGCCCTGGTCTCCAACCCCAAGGTCATCTTGGCCGACGAGCCCACCGGGGCCTTGGACACGGCGACCAGCCACGAGATCATGGATCTCTTGGACGAGGTCCAACAGAGCGGCATCACTCTGGTCGTGGTCACCCACGAGCCAGACATCGCGGAGCGCATGCAGCGCACGATCTACCTGCGGGACGGCCGCATCGTGGACGAGCTCTGATGCGGTCGAAACGCCTCCGATGATGGACTGGATCGAGCAGTGGCGCGAGGTCATTGAGACCTGGTTCTCCAGCGGCTTTCGTACGCTGAGCACCGCCGCGTCCGTGGCCTGGGGCATCTTCATGCTCGTCGTGCTGCTGGCAGCCGGAAAGGGGCTGGAGAACAACCTGCGCTACCAGTACCGCGATGATGCGATGAACAGCCTGTGGCTCTACCCCGGGGTGACCTCAAGGCCCTACAAGGGCCTGAACAAGGGCCGCCAAGTCATCACGGAGAACGCGGACTACGACTGGTTGGAGACGCAGGATCAGGTGATCCACGCCACCGGCCGCAACAGCTCGCGCAGCATGTCGGTCCGCTTCGGCGCACGCACCGGCATGTTCTCGATGCGGGCCAGCCACCCCGAACACCAGTACACCGAGAACACCCAGGTGATCTCCGGGCGCTTCATCAACGACTTGGATTTGGAGCAGCGCCGCAAGGTCGTGGTCATCGGCAAGCCGGTGGTGGAGTTCCTGTTCTTGAACGGCGAGGAGCCCATCGGCCAACAGCTCACCATCGCCGGCTCGAGCTGGAAGGTGGTGGGGGTCTTTGACGACGACGGCAGCTCTCGCGAGACCAACATGTTCTACCTGCCCTTGAGCACTGCCCAGGTGGTCTTTGGGGCCGGGGAGCGCATCGACCAGCTGATGTTCACGGTGCCGGCAGAGCTGGATGCCGAGGCTGGAGAGGCCTTGGAGACGCGCATGCGCAAGGACTTGGGGGAGCGCCTGCGCTTTGATCCCGAGGACCCACGGGCCCTGCGCGTGCGAAACAACCTGGTCAGCTTTGCTGAGGTTCAAGCAGTCTTTACCCAGGTTCGCGTCTTTACCTGGGCGGTGGGGCTGGGCACCCTACTGGCCGGGGTGGTCGGCGTCTCCAACATCATGCTCATCAGTGTGCAGGAGCGCACCCGTGAGCTGGGGCTGCGCAAGGCACTGGGCGCCACACCGACCTCGCTTGTGGTGATGATTCTCAGAGAGGCCGTCGGACTCACCCTGTTGGCGGGCTGCACCGGATTGGGCTTGGGGGTGCTCGTCGTCGCCTCCCTCCAGAAGTGGATGCCGGAGAACGACTACCTGAGAGACCCCAGCGTGGATGCCCAGGCGGTGCTCATTGCGACTGCGCTTGTGGTGCTCGCCGGGGCCCTAGCCGGATGGTTTCCTGCAAGACGGGCCGCCGCCATTCCCCCAGTCGAGGCACTGCGCGGATGAGCATGGCACTGGACACATGGCTGGAGGTCTGGGAGGTGGTTCGCCGCAACCGCCTGCGCACTCTTCTTACGATGGGCGGGGTGTTCTGGGGCATGTTCATGCTCCTCCTCATGGCCGGTTTTGGAAAGGGCTTGGAGCGCGGGGTGGCCAACAGCCTGGGCGGGCGCTCCAGCAACGCGGTGTTTGTGTGGAGTCAGAGCACTTCGCTGGCATACCGAGGCATGCGCCCGGGCCGAGAAGTGGACTTTAAGAACGCCGACTTGCCTGCGATTCGGAACGAGGTCAGTGGAATCGAGGTCCTGGTCCCGCGCATGCAGCTTGGCGGCTTCCGAAACCGTACGGAGATCGTCGGCAACGGCAAGACCGGGGCCTTCCAGGTCATGGGCGATGCGCCGGATCTGAAGCGGATTCAGCCCATGTCCATGCGCTCGGGGCGCTTCATCAACCCCTTGGACATGGAGCAAGAGCGCAAGGTGGCCGTGATCGGCGCCCAGGTGGCCAAGGAGTTCTGGGGAGAGGTCGACCCTGTGGGCGACAGCATCCAGTGCAACGGGGTGTGGTTCCGGGTCGTGGGCGTCTTCGACTCCCGCCAGAGCGGCGATACCGGCGAGCGGGCCGAGAGCACCATCCACATCCCCTTCGCCACCTTCCAGCGGGCCTTCAACATCGGGGACTCGGTGGGCTGGATCGCACTGACCGGCCAGCCTGATGCCAGCGCCGTGGCCCTAGAAGAGGAGGTGCGGCAGCTTCTGGCCAAGCGCCACCGCATCCACCCCGACGATGAGCCCGCCATCGGCTCCTACAACGCCGAAGAGGAGTGGCGTCAGCTCCAAGCCACCTTCGCCGGAATCCGCCTCTTTGTGGTCATTGTCGGCTCCTTCACCCTGCTCTCGGGTGTGGTGGGGGTGAGCAACATCCTGCTCGTCACGGTGCGCGAGCGCACCTCCGAGATTGGCCTGCGCCGAGCCTTGGGGGCCACCCAGGGCCAGGTCATTCGCATGATCCTGCGCGAGGCCATGGTGCTCGTCGGCGTCGCTGGCTACGCCGGCCTGGTCATCGGTGTGGCCTTTCTGGAGCTCTCCCGCTGGCTGGTCGGCGCGGACAATCCGACTCTGGGCAACCCCCAAGTCGAGCTCAATCTGGTGCTGATCTCCGGCATCTGTCTACTTTTTGCGGGCGCGCTTGCAGCCTGGGTTCCCGCCCGCCGAGCCGCCGCCATCTCCCCTGTCGAAGCCCTTCGCGCTGAGTGACTTCATGAAACGCACCCTCCCCATCCTGGCTGTTCTGGCCATCGTGGTCCTCTTCATCGGCACCCTGGGCTTCTTGTGGAAACAAGGCCAGGAGCGCCCCGAAGAGGTGCAGACCGAGTCCACCGAGATCGCGGACATCGTGCGCAAGACCGTGGCCACAGGCGCCATCGTTCCCCGCAACGAGGTGGCCATCAAGCCCCAGGTCAGCGGCCTGATCTCGGTGCTGCACGTGGAGCCCGGAGAGACCGTCAAACGCGGCGATCTGCTCGCAGAAATCCAGGTGGTGCCCGACTCCGGTCAGCTGGCCAACGCGTCCTCGTCTGTGGGATCGGCCCGTATTCGTCTGGCCGAGGCCGAGCGTGAAGAGGAGCGGGTCAGAGGCATGGTGTCCAAGGGTGCCGTCTCCCAAGCTGCCCTCGATCAAGCACAGACCGATCTGGCCCTGGCCAAGGAGAGCTTGAGAGGGGCCAACGACACCCTGAGCATCATCCGAAAGGGCGCCTCCTCTGGAGGAGGAGAGGTGCGCACCCAGGTGCGGGCCACCGTCGGCGGCATGGTCCTCTCCGTACCCGTCAAGGAGGGCCAGTCCGTCATCGAGGCCAACACCTTCAACGAGGGGACCACCATCGCCGAGATCGCCGACATGACCGACCTGATCTTCCAAGGCACCGTGGACGAGAGCGAAGTCGGACAGATCAGCGAGGGCCTGCCGCTCTCCATCAAGATTGGCGCCTACCCAGACAAGAAGTTCCAAGGGACCCTGGAGTACATCGCGCCAAAGGGCCTGGAGGAAGGCGGCGCCGTTCTCTTTGAGATCAAGGCCGCCGTGACCGAGCAGGAGGGCACCTTCGTGCGGGCCGGCGTGAGCGCGAACGCCGACATCGTCCTGGAGCGGCGAGACCAGGTACTGACCCTGAACGAGGCGACCCTGCTCTTTGAAGATGGGGCCACCTTCGTAGAGGTTCAGGGCGCTCAGGAAGGCATCTTTGAAAAGCGGGCTGTGGAGCTGGGGCTCAGCGACGGGATCCGCACGGAGATCTTGGGCGGGGTAGGCGCCGGCGAGGTCATCAAGCGGCAGTAGCGCCCAGTACCAGCCACCCTGGCTCTCCAGCTTCTCCCCGATGTCCTGGGGGGCCGTTCCAGAGTCCTCGTAGAGCTGCTCCATGGCGACAGCGGTCAGAGCGAGCTGGCGACCGTCTTCCAGCGTGACGCTGACCTGGTCTCCCAAACCCACATCGAAGAGCTCGGCAGTACTCCTCCGCGGTCATTCGACGGAGGGGCGTGTCCAGGCTGGGAGGGGGAGGAAGAGGCTTGTCGTAGCGGCTCGTGAACTGTACAGGAGCGGTCGAGATCTCCTAGACGGAGAACCCAAAACGCACCCAGAAGCACAACAACCAGGACACACTACCCAAAGGCGAAAGCGATGTTTCTACGCATGCTCTGTCCTGCTCTTCAAGATTAATCATCTTCCGAAGCTTGTCCTTCTCCTTCTGTAGCGCAATGCAAGCGTCAGCCCACAGGAGCGTCGCGGGTCCAAACCGCTCCTAGTACTTCGAGTACTCCACACTCGCCTCATCACCCTCGAAGTCCTCCAGAACAAAGTCTTCGTGGCAGCCAAAGTCATCGGCCCAGTCGAAATCTTCGAGGAGGTGGAATCGGCCGAAACCCAGCTTCCCAGCTCCCCCAGGGGTTCCCTCCCACGTAGGACCGACGTGGGATTTCAACGCCAGCTTGACCCTCTACCTTGTCTCTCGAAGGGCACTTCAGCCCAGCACAATTTCGGAGACAACACCATGGCTACCAAGACCGCTTCCCTCCTTATGCTCACCCCCCTTTTGGCTCTGCTGGCCGCCTGTGACGGAGAGGCCCCCGAGTACACCGTTCTGTGCGAAGGCTGCTGTGATTGTGATGACGACACTGGAGACACCGGAGAGGTGGGCAGCCCCATCGCCAAGGTCTCGCACGACGTGGTCGAAATTGGTCTGTACTGCGAGGCCATCGAGGCGATGTTCTCCATCTCCAACTCCGGTGGCGGCCCCCTGACCCTGTCCGCACCCACCGTGACCGGTGACTGGACCATCGCAACCCCACCCACCGAGGTACCCGCAGGCGGCACCGTCGACATCTACGTCACGCCCGGCAGCACCGGCGGCGCCGGACTGGTGGAGTTCACGACCAACGACCCGAACATGGCCACCATCACGGTGAGTCTGCAGGGCGACGCTGACCAAGCACCGACCCTCACCCTCGGCAGCATTCCTCCCGTCGTCGCTCCTGGCGCCTCCGCTCTCTTGGAGGCCATGGCCCAGGACGATGAGAGCCCCACCTTCCTGAACGTGGAGTGGAGCTCGGATGTTGACGGTGTTCTTGGCACCGACGGTGCAGACAGCAGCGGTCTTATCGAGCACAGCTGGGACGGCACCCTGCGCAGCAGCGGCGACCACACGGTGACCCTGACGACCACCGACACCTGCGGAAACGCTGTGCAAGAGCAGTTCGAGATCTGCCAGAACGAAGGCTACACCGAGGACAACATTGACCTTGCGGCCTGGGACTTCAGCGGCTCGGCCAACTGGGACGCCACCAACGAGTGGGTGGAGTTGACCACAGCCTCCTCCTACAAAAAGGGCAGCGCCTTCATGACCGCTGAGACCGTGGACTCGGACAACGTCTCCATCGCATTCAGCTTCTACGCCGGCGACCGCCAAGGAGCGGACGGACTGAGCCTGACGGCCATCGACACGACCCGCATGAGCACCTACGTCGGCGCCAACGGCGGCGGCATCGGCTACGGAAGCTTGCCAGGTTGGTCCATCGAAATCGACACCTGGGACAACACCGGCGACCCCGGCTACACCGAGCCCACCCGCAACGAGCACGTGGCCATCGTCATTGATGGTGCTTCCACCGGAAACGGCGTCGCCTTCGCTGAGATTCACGACGTGGAAGACGGCGCATGGCACGACATGGAGGTCGAAGTCATCGGCCAGCAGGTCACCGTGACCATCGACGGCATCGAGTACATCAACCAGGTGGTCCCGGAGATCACCACCTTCCCCGCGCACGTCGGCTTTACCGCAGCGACTGGTAGCAAGACCAACCGCCACCTCATCGACGCCCTGACGGTCGAGAACTTCGTCTGCGACGAGGTCAGCGAGGGCTGAGAGAAGCAGCAGCCAGGGCCAGATCCATGGCCTTGGCTGCCCCACCCCTCCACTTAGTACTGACCACCAATCCCACGGTCCCGAACGGTGGCCTGGATTGTCTCTGGACTCTCTCCAGCTTGACGGAGCAAGTCGGCCAGCGGCTCGGTGGTCACAGTGACCAGACGCCCGTCTCCCAACTCCAGGCGCAGACTCTGACCCAGTGGCCGCTCAAAGAGAGCAGCAGGATGTCGGCCCGCTGTCGCCTCTCCATCAACAGAGACAACCACGTCCAAGGCCTTGATGCCCGCCCGATCGGCCGGAGAACCCGGCAGCACTTGAAGCACTTGAAATCCTGACTTCTCCATGCCGCTCTGGAATGCCAGGACCCCCAAGCTGAGGTCCAGACCGACAGCGGCCGGAACATCGGGCAAGGTGAGCTCGTCCAAGTCCAAGTCCTCTTCTGCTGCAGGGACCACGACCAAGGTTCCGGATACTGAACCAAGCAAGCGCAGCTCACACGCTTGGTTGTTGCTTCGAATCAAGTAGAAGGACCCGCTTTCGCTTCGGGTGCTCTCCCCGCAGCCGACCACCTCAACGCCGTCCAAGGGCAGACCGGCTGGGTCGACCACAAGGCCAGCAATACCAAAGGGTCCAGCAGCCGAGACCGGCTCGCTGGGATGGCAGGTAAAGCTGTCTTCATCGCGCGTCCAAGAGAGCGTGAGCGGCTCAAATCCTGCGAGGAGCAGCTCTCCCGAACCGGAGTCCAGGTGGCCGCTCAGGTCGATCAGTGCGACCTCTGGCTTGTAGACATCGACGTTGAAGGTCTCAAAGCCAACACGAAGCTGACCTGAAGCGCCCATGGGGACCCCGAGAACGCGGCAGTGCAGATCATCGGCCACCAAGGCTTCGAACTTCTCAAGCAACTCTGCATCTGCAGGACTGGAAGGAGCGGGCGGCGGTGGCGGTGGCGGGAGACCTTGACCCGTCTTCTCTGGATGCTCGGGACTCTGGGGGACGGACGCCATCTCCGTTTCGGGATCGGAGTCCATCGGCGAGTCCATCCTCGACGCTGCGTAGAGCAGCGTCAGTACGACAGCGAGTGCAGCAGTCCCTGAAACGATGCGCTTCAAAACGTCCTCTTCAACAGTTTGGCGAATAGCTCTTTGCAGAACTTGTATTGCTCAACCATCCCATTCATCTCAAGTTTGACTGCCAAGGCTTCATCGAGCAAGCGAGCTGACTCTCCAGAGTCACCACCGTCCTTCGCATCTCGAGCCGCCTTCTTTAGAGCTTGGTATTCCCTGTTCAGGGTTTCACGCTCCTTGATGGTCTCAATACACGCTGCCGCCCAGAGCAAATCCGTAGCAGTAGTAGAGCAAGACATCTCGACCGCCTCTCTTCCCTCCAACTCGAGGTCCCAGTCCTCTCCAAGCGACTCAACGCCGGCAACAATCATGTTTTGCTCCGCATCCGAGGCGGCCGAAGCGCTAATCGAGAACAAAGCACCAATCAGCAGGGGTAGACACAGGGCGTACTTCTTCATTCGAACTCCTAGACAAGGCGGGTCAAGTCCCGCCTGCCGCCATTCGACCAAAGTCGAATCGATTGGCCCAATCGTCTCGTGGCCGCGCTCGTCCAAAGGCTTGAATTTACGCCAGAACTCTTCGCCAGAAGCTTCTCCAAGCCACACAACTGAAGCGCCCAGGGGTCCAAATATCCAGCCCTACAGCACCCCAGAGGCCCGAGGCACCCCATCCCAGAAGCTGTGGACCAAGTGATGCATCGTCTCGTACTCTTGGCCCTGCGAGCCCCAACCACTAGGCAACTCTCTGAGCATGGCCAGCCCGCAGCTGACGTGCTTTCGCTTCATCGCAGCCCGCGCCAAGGCGTTGGTGAGCCCCTGCCGCTGGGCCTTGGGCTTGCGCATGCGCACCCGGTGGGCGTTGGCATAGTCTCCGACCTTGCCCAGACCGGTGGTCAGGTACTCCAGGGGGATGCGGTCGCGGCCAGCGGCCTCAATGAGCCGCTCCAAGACGGTGTCATACTCGGTGGGATGGGGCAGCAGCACCTGCAGAAGCGCTGCGGGGTCCTGGGTGGAGAGCGTGGCCACCGCGCCTGCGATGGCGCCCTCCCAAGCGGGATCACCGGGCTCGAGCTGCGCCAACACGGCACACCAGTGCTTGCCTTTGGCGGGCGCCGCAGGAAGCAGCGGTCGAAGCAAGCTCAGGTCGTCCAGGTTCCCACTGAGCCTTGCCATGGAGGACAGAAAGTCCGGCAAGCCGTATCGCCTGTCCAAGCTGGACACGTCCAGGTCTTGAAGGAAGCTCCCCAGGCGCTCTCGGGCAGCGGAGGGGTCGTATTGGGACCACCGCGCCAAGGCCGACGCCGCGCCCGCCGGATGACCCTTGGACAGCGCCTCCGTCAGAAGGGGTTCCAGATAGGCCCCCACTGCGCTGGCCCCCTGCTGGCTGGCCACGGCATCCAAGATTCGGGCCTCTACCGCACCCAGATGAAGCCCCTTGAAGTAGGAACGGAAGGCCCAAGCATCGCCTGGTTGTTCCAGCTCAATGCAGAGCCCCATTACGTAGTCCAGCGTGCCAAAGCTAGGTCGACCGGACACCTGCAGCAGACGCTCCAACAGCCCTCGGTCCCCGTCCCGGTAGGCTTCACCAGCCAGCCAAACCAGCTCCGCTTGGTCGTGCCACCAGGGATCCTGAACCTTGGACCGCAGCGCGATGGCTTGCTCCCACTGCCCAGCAAACGCGAGGGCTGTGGCCACAGACATTCGGGTGTGGGTCTGGCCGCTGGAGACCTTGGTCTGGGCCTCTTCAAAGCGCGCTTGGCACTCCTCCCCAAGCAGCGCGTAGACGGCCCCAACCCAGGCGGCCAAGCGGCCGAAGAACTCCGGAGAGTTCTGAAAGTTCTGGTCCTCCAGGGCTTTCTCGGCCCGCTGCACCAGCGCCCGAGCAGGGTCCAGCTCCCCATACCGAGCCAAATAGGCAGCCACCTTCGCCAAGCAGTGCGCGGCCTCCCAGCTGGCAGGAATCGACTCCACCCGAGAGAGAGCCGTCTCGAAGCGACCGCCCATCACATCGTGAATCGCCAGTTCACACAGGTACTTTCCTGCATAGGTGTTGCTGCTCTCGGTCAGGATTTTCTCCGCGAAGTCCACCAAGTCCTGCTCGCTGTTCTCATCGACCAGCGGGAAGGGCAGCTTCTTCTTCCGGGCCGGCTTTTTCTTCTTGCCAAAGACCGTCTGCAAAGCCTTTGGAAACGCCTTGGGCCTGGCCGCGATGGCTCTGGGCAGGTTCTCGAAGCGCTCCACGCCCAGCCAGGACAAGGGCCAGGCGTGCCTCCGTGCGACGCTCAGGTGTACCAAGCCGCTCACATCTCCCTGCGCGACCACCACGCCATCGGCCACGTAGCCCCACTGGTCCCCATCGGGGAAGCTGAGCAGCCCCTCGGCTGGGTCGCTGCCCGGGAAGTCGAAGAGCCCGTGCTCGGCGATGGTGCGGCCGTCGCTGGCATGTACAAAGCGCAGGCGCTCTCGGCCGACGGCGATGACCGTGTCATTGACCCCAAAGAACACCCCGGCTGCACCCCCAGCATCAACGGAACTCACCTTCCTGGGCTCCGGACCCATCGCCCAGACTTCAAGCTGCCCCGCCTCAGTCAGGCAAGCGACCCGCTCTCCATTTGGCGACCACGCCACCTTCTCCAAATCAGGTGTTCGATAGTGCTTCTTGGGGTCGACCTGGGATGGAACTTCGGCCACCAAGGCCAGGGTATCTACACGCAGAAGGCGCATAGAGTTGCCGGGTCCGACGGCCAAGACCTGGGTTGAATCAGGGGAGAAGAAGTAGGCTTGGGCCGCATCCTGGAGCCGCACGACGCGGACCTTGCCGGTGGCAGTATCGAGCAGCTCCAGGCTCTCTTGGCCATGCAGGAAGCGGGTGCCATCGGGGCTCAAGGCGGCGGCGCCCTTCAGCTGCCCGGACCAGATCAGCGTGCGCGTCTTTGCGTCGATGGCGTAGACCTCGCTGTGGCCGTTGAAACCCACCACCACATCGCCCTCGGTCCAGCGCATGGTCTGGAAGGGCTGAAAGGGAGGCTCGGCGTCAGCATCGCCAAAGGGCGCCATGTAGACCGGATCCACCCGATGCGCGCTGGGCGTGGCGATGCACCCTGCCAAACGCGACCCGCGGTAGCCCCAGCAGGACACAAACACCCGCGCACCATCAGGCGCCCAACACCAGCCCGGCGGCCGACTCCAGCCATCGGTGACATAGGTCTGCGAGGCGACGCCATCCGGCCGACCACAGGGATCGATGTAGCCAACGCCGTTGGTGTCAAAGGCCAAGCCCAGACGTCGCCCATCCCGGCTCCACTCAATGCAGCCGCCGTAGTCCGGCCAGCCAGCCCCGCCGGGGACATGGAGCGTGTTGATGCAAGCGCCAGAGTCCACGTCCCAGACGGCCAGAGACCCGCCGGCCTCGTAGTCATCCCCTACCCAGGCACCGGTGGCGAAGTGCACCCCGTCAGGAGAGAGCCCCCAACAGGTCAGCTCGCTACGGTGGGGGGTGTTGGTGGCCAGTCGAGCAAGACCCGCCCGGTGCAGGACCGTCGCCGCGTGGTGGTGCACCCCATCTTCTCCCGAGTCAGCCAGACGCTCAAAGAGCGCCGTGTTCAAGGCATCGAGCACCTCCGATGGGGCCTTCTTCCAGTCCACCGCATCGATGGCCGCGCACAGCGCCTGCTCGCTCCCGGCCGAATCGAAGCTCAAGGCCTCCGCATCTCCTGCAAGCAGGGCGACCAGCTCCGACTCACCAAGCACGGTCACACCCAACTGGCTCGCTTTGGCCAGCTTTGAGCCGGCCTTCTCCCCCGCAAAGAGAATGTCGGTCTTCTTTGAGACGCTCCCGCTGACCTTCGCGCCAAGGGCCTTGAGCTGGGTCTCGGCTTCCTTTCGGCTCAAGTGCTGCAGCTTGCCGGTCACGACAACGGTCTTTCCCTTCACGTCCATTTTCGGCGCTCCTTCTTTTGCGGTTTTAAACGTCCCCGACTGGTGGTCACTTACGCCTTAGCGCTGTACAGCGTGCCCTCTCAGAAATGGAGCTGCGCGATGGACCTGAGCACCCCTTCAATTGCCGCCTGGAACGCCTTCTGCGCCAGCTTGACCTCGACGACGGACCTTGAGGCATCCAAGCTTGAACACTGGCCCGATGCCCTGCGCGTGGCGCCCCCTGAATGGCGCCAAGAGGACGACTCCAGACTCCAGCTCTGCCGGGCCATCAGCGGCCTGTACGTCTACCAGAATGGACAGAGCTACACCTTCCACCGCATCTATCCAGACGGCGCCCTCTTCCAGGCCTCCGTCGGCTCACCGCATCCGCGCGCCCGGGTGCTCCGTGACGTGCAGCAGTGGTTCGGTCGGGAGCTGCGCACCGATCCCAGTCAAGCGCACCCCTACACCTTCAACGGCGAGACCCTGCTCTGCGACTACACCGCGCCGGTCGGCCAGGTCCGCATCCGCGCGAGCTTCCCAAGCCAGGGCAAGATGCAGTGGACGTGGACCTTTCTGGATGAAGGAAGAGAGCTTCACCGCAGCAGCGACTACCTGGGTGACGGGGACCAGATTGCCCCAGAACGGGTCAACATCAACACCGCCGACGAGGCCAGACTGACCCTGCTTCCAGGCGTGACCCCGCGTCGCGCGCGGTCCATCCTGGCCTACCGAGAGGAGCACGGCCCCTTCGCCGAGCGTCCCGAGCTGCTGAAGGTCCGGGGCATCGGTGACAAGCTGCTCGCACAGTGTGGGCACCTGGTGGACTGCTAAAGCGCCAAGTTCGGCGCTTCGTTTGGCCAGTCAGTATTGGCCCCCCAGGCCGCGGTCCCGAAGGGTCTGCTCGACCTCCCCTGGGGTCTTTCCAGCCTGCTCCAGCAGATCCTGCAGGGGCTCTGTCGTGACGCTGATCTGGCGACCATCGGAGAGCTCCAGTTGCAAGCTCTCCCCCACTGGTCGCTCAAAGAAGCTAGCCGGGTGACCACCAGGGTGGCTACGCCATCCACCTGGGTCACCGGTCCGCATCATGCTCGCACTTTGAAGTGGACTGTTAGGATGCACGCCATCTGGAGACCCCATGTCCGCTGAGCTCATCGAGCGCTTCTACACCGCATTTGGTGCCAAAGACGCCGCTGGCATGGCTGCCTGCTACCACCCCGAGGTCACCTTCGAGGACCCCGCCTTCGGTCCTCTCAAGGGCTGGCGAGCCGCGGCGATGTGGCACATGCTCATCGAGGGCGGGACCGACCTGCGCATGGAGCACAGCGCTGTGCAGGCCCAAGGCGAGACCGGAAGCGGTCACTGGGAGGCTTGGTACACCTTCTCGGTCACCGGCCGCAGCGTGCACAACATCATCGACTCCAGCTTCGTCTTCAAGGACGGCCGCATCCTCCAACACACCGATGTCTTTGACTTCTGGCGTTGGTCGCGTCAGGCCTTGGGCGCACCAGGCATCTTTCTGGGATGGTCGGGCATCGTCTCGGGCAAGGTGAACAAGACGGCGAACGGGAACCTGGACAAGTGGATCGAGAAGAATGGGGCTGGCGCCGAGCTGATTCCACCGCTGTGAATCAGGCGATGGGCGTGCCGAGCCACCCACGGTAGGCCGCCTGCCCCTCGGGGCTGGTCTTGGCGGTCACCTGGGCCAGCGGATGCGTGAGCGCCAGGGCAGCGCCACAGGTGGGACCGGCGATGCGGTCCATTCGGAAGGTTCGAGGGGCATCCTTGTCCAAGTCCCAGGCCAAGACGTACCAGAGGGGGGCGTGCAGGACCAGAGCGGCACACTCGATGCGGCGCGAGCTATGGGCCCCTGCGCGATCGACATAGTCAAAGTGCATGGCCAGGGCGCCGGTGAAGCAACGCTCAAAGACCGAGAGCAGAGAGTCGTCGACCTGCCCCAAAGTGAGCTTGGTGCGCTCGCTGGCCCGACCAATCAAGATTCGGCGCTGCAGCTTCTGCATGGCCCGCTGACGGTCTGCGGACAGGGCGCGACAGGCGCGGTCCAGAGCAGCCTCGGCGCTCTTGGCAAAGGGCAGGTGCGGCGAGGCCTGCAGAATGGCGACCGAGAGCGCCAAGCCAACGATCTCGGCGACCTCAAAGTGCACCGGCCGGGGACGGCTGTCGGTGGCTACACGCACTCCGCCTCCTGGGCCTGGCGTGGCCTGGATTTCGTGGCCGGCGTCCCGTAGGGCGGCGATATCCCGGTACAAGGTGCGTTCTGAGACTTGAAGCTTGGCGGCGACGGCGGGAACGGTGGTCGCGCCACGGTGCAGAAGGTTCAGGAGTCGGTCTCGGCGTGCGGTGCTGTTCATGGTCTCGAGCGTGCCTCTAATTCCTGCCAGATTCTGTCAGTGATAACACAAGCGAGGCCTAAATCCTGCCAAGTTTTGTCAGGGTCCCGAGGCATAAGGTTCATGCCAATGACGGCGCTGAGGACACGAACATGAGCATTGAGAACAACACCTTCTGCTGGACCGGCATCACCACAGACATCCACTCCGCCAAGGGCTTCTACGCAGCCGTCTTGGGCTGGAACATGGTCGATAGCCCAGATGGCACGGTGTGCATCGCCCCCGGAGGCGCGGTGGCGCACCTCCAAGCCCCCGGAGAGGGCCCCAACTCCTGGTGCACCTTCCTGGCCGTCGACGACTTGGACGCCCGGACCGCGCGGGCTGGGGAGCAGGGCAGCATCTTGATTCCCCCGACAGCCCTGACCGCCGGCCGCTTCTCAGTGGTCTCCACGCCATCGGGCGCGGTCTTCGCGCTCTACGACGCCACCGAGGCAGACGAGCTGGCCAAGCCTGGACCCGGGTCCTTGCAGTGGCTGGAGCTTCAGAGCACCGACCCCAAGGCCGATCTGAGCTGGATGGCGTCGGTCTTTGGGTTCACTCACAGTACCCAACAAACGCCTCAAGGCCTGTACCACACCCTGGAAGCCCAGGGCAGCGTACGCGGCGGCGTGACCGCCTCGCAGTCGGGGCAGTCCTTCTTCTTCAGTCGGGTGCAGGTCCAGGACGTGGATGCCACCCTGGACCAAGTCACCGAGCACGGCGGCCAGATCCTCTCGGCTGCAGTGAGCACGCCCTCTCACGGCCGCATGGCCACCGTCTCCGACCCCAGCGGCGCGGTCTTCGGGCTGATTCAGCCCAGCTGAGGTGCGGGCTCTATCCCAGGGGCTCTTCGAGCTCCTCGCCCCCAGCTCCCCGCGTCAGGACCGCGATGCGCTCATCGGCTTGGTCCAGGCGTTCGTGGCAGCTGCGGGTGAGCTCGATGCCCTCCTCGAAGAGCTTGAGGGCCTGCTCCAAAGGAAGCTCCCCCTTCTCCAGCTTCTCCACGCGGTGCTCGAGCTGCTCAAGCAAGCTCTCGAAGGTGGGCTCTTGGTCACTCTTGGCGCTCATTGCAATCCTATTTGCCAGCGAAGGACAACATGGCCTTGCCGTATAGCCCGGTAAACAGGCGTACCAACCAAGAAGGTGCAGTCGTGGCCACGCTCATGCCCAGTCGGATGTGCAGCCCCGGCGTGACAATGGCGGTGTTGCGCTCCAGACCGCGAACCGCAGCACGGGCGACGGCCTTGGGAGAGGCCATCACGAAGGCCGGCGGATCGCCTGCACCTTCGCTGGCCACCTCGAAGAACTCCGTGGCCACAGGACCCGGCGCCAAACAGCTGACGTGAACGCCGCGCGACTTGACCTCGCTGCGCAGGGCATCCGAGAAGCTGTTCACGAAGGCCTTGGTCGCTGCGTACAGGGCCATGCTGGGCAGAGGAAGCATTCCTGCTGTCGACCCCACATTCAGGATCCCGCCGCGTCCCTGCTCAAGCATGCGCGGCAAATAGAGATCGCAGAGCTGAAGCACCGCGCGGCAGTTCAAATCCAACATGGGAAGTGAGCTGGGCAGAAGGCTGTCGTGGGAGCCTGCCTTGCCAAAACCGGCGTTGTTGACGAGCACATCCACATCTGGAAAGCGCTCATACAACGCCTGAATCTGCTCGGGGTCACCCAGATCGCAGGACATGATCTCGGTGGGGACCGTCAGCTCACTGGCCAGAGCCACCAAGCGGTCTTCCCGCCGGGCGACCAAGATCAGCTTGCCGATGCCGCGAGCTTGGAGCTCCTTGGCAAAACACACCCCAATGCCAGCGCTCGCGCCGGTCACCAGGGCGGTCAGACCTGTGAGATCCAGGCGCGCCACTAGTTGTTCACCTTGATCCGCTCGATGCGGGCCACCTTGAAGGTTCGCAGATCACCGGTCTCCACGTTGGTGGCGACGACGACTTGGTCTCCAGCAGGGTTCAGCGCCAGGCGCGTGGGCTGGAGCTGGTAGTGCAGGCGTTTGCCGTCCTTGCCGCTGTACTGGACCTTGACCTGCTGCTTGAGGGCGATGGCGCGATCCAAGGCCTGACGGGCTTCCGCCGTGGTCATGCGTGGGATCTCCACCTTCTTCTTCTTCTTCTTGCGGCGACCGGCGGACGAGCCCGGCACGGGGAGCAAGTCCTCGGGCTGGGTGTCGGCCTCGTGGGCGCGGGCCAGCGGGTTGTCGCTGGTCTCACGGGCCTCGGCCAAGAGCTCATGCAGGTTGCTGCGGGCAAGGATCTGCTCGGCCTGTCCTGGGTAGTGGCGAATGTCTTTTGCAGGCACCAAACCCAGCTCCGTGAGCTCCGCGTACACCTCTGGGAAGCGCGTGCGGTCAATGGCGTACATGCCAGGGACAAAGCGGTGGAGCAAGAAGGGCCGCATAGAGCGGGCCGCCTCGATCTGGCGGATCTTGGACTTCTGGACGGTGAGCAGCACGCAGTCGTGGAACTCCACGTCAGAGCCTGGGCCCATCCAGATCTTCAAGGTCTGCTCGACGTTCTCCGGCAAGCCGATCTGGCTGCCATCGCGCAGGAAGTCCAGGATGTCGTCGCGACGCCAGCCCTTCTTCACGGACTGCTCGACGCTGATCTCGGTGACCTTGTAGGTGTTGGCTCGATCGCAGCCGGTGAGCTCCGCGAGCTCTCCGATGTGGAAGAGCAGCATGGGCGGCAGTCCCGCAGGGGCCATGATCTCGTAGGAAGGCGTCAGGTAGAACTGACTGAATTCGTCCCCTTCTGGAGGCTCGATCATGGCGATGGCGCGCGGTGTGAGGCGGTAGAACTTCTCCTGTCCCCACTCTCCAAGCTCCAACATGCCCGCGTCGACCAGCGGAGCGAAAGAGTAGGACTCCCGCTCGTTGGTGCGGGTAGCGGCAAACTCGCCCTTGTGGAAGCGCTTGCGCCAGTCCTCGCCGCGGGTCCAGCGGCGGTACAAGCCTTGGAGAGGTTGCTCCGCGACCCACTCGCCGGCGCCGGAGTGCACCGCGTACATGATCCACTCCGCATAGCGGAAGCGTAGGTCCAAGCTGCGGAACAACAGGTCCTTTTGGTCCTGTGCGTCCAGCTGGAGCCACTCCTCAACGACCTCGCGGTTGACCGCCAATCGATCGCCGCTCAGCTCGCAGAGACCGTGCTGAATGAGGAAGTCGATGTGGAAGTGGAAGAGCTCGCTGTTGGCCTCCCAGAGCTGCGCGAAGAACTCATCCAGCTCGACCTTGTCGGCCTTGTAGATGTCCTGCTGCTGGGTCAGACGCGGCGGGCGCTGATCGATGTAGGTGCACAGCGTGGTGACCGAGAAGTCCAGCGGCGGACAGAAGGCCCGCTGGTTGGCCACAGCGATGTCGTCGTGCTGGAAAGTGCCGACAGCCAGCTCACTCTCCAGGTGCTCTACGAGGTGCTCGACCAAGGGATCTGGCACCAAGTAGAAGAAGGCGCCGTCCTGCTCTTCGCTGGCGCCGACCAAGCCCTTGTCAGCCAAGACCAGCAGGACCCGGGTCCAGTCGCGCTCGTTGCCACCCAAGGAGAGGTGCATCTCGCGAAGCAGCTCCTCGGAGTGCGCCAGACCACCGCACTGGATGAGCACGGCCAAGGCCATGCGCTCCTTCTCGTGCAGGCCCTTGAGCATGGTGCCCAGGCGCTTGCCTTGGGCGATGGCGCGAATGGCCAGCTGGACCATGCGCTTGGTGTCCCCGACTCGGCCAGGCTGTCCGCCCAGACCCTTGTAGAGGTTGCCCAGCAGGATGTCAGGCAAGCGGGAGAAGTAGTCCTCCAGCTCCTCCAACTCGCCCTGGCTCAGACGACGGCGTCGGTTCAGACCCGCAACGGCCGGTCCACGACGCTTGCGACGACGGCGACGACGGGAGCTGCGCCCAGAAGGCGTGGAGACGCCTGGGCCTCCGTCCTCGTCACGGCGACGGCCGCCACGGCGACCATTGCGCTTGCGGCCCTCGCCGCTCCCTTTGCCACCCTCCGAGGTGCTGGCGGAGGCCTGAGCCTCGCCACCTCCTCCTCCTTCCTCTTCGTTCTTGCGGCGGCGACGACGGCGACGCTTGCGGCGTCCGTCTGCGGGTGCGTCAGTCTGTGTGGACATTCAATCCTCCCGGCAGTGGCCATTGCTTGGCCCTGCGGTGCTGTGTCCGGCGGCGGCGTTTAGGCCGCGGCCCCGTCTTCAATAAAGTAGCGGTAGCCCTGCTCGGTCAGGAAGAGCTGGCGCTTCATAGCGAAGTCCTGCTCTTTACTGTCCTTGGTGACCACGGTGTAAAAGAAGGCGCCTGCACCCTTTCCGGGACGCAGGATGCGCCCCAGGCGCTGGGCCTCTTCTTGGCGACTGCCGAAGGTGCCTGAGACCTGAATGGCCACGTTGGCGTCTGGCAAGTCGATGGAGAAGTTGGCCACCTTGGATACAACCAAGGTGTTGATCTCTCCGGAGCGAAACTGCGCGAAGAGCTCGACACGCCGCTTGTGCGGCGTCTTTCCGGTGATCAGGGGCGCCCGAAGGGCACGGGAGATCTCGTGGAGCTGCTCGACGTATGTCCCGATCACAAGGATGTTGTCGTCCTTGTGCTTCTTGACCAAGGCTTTGATGGACCGCATTTTCTCGCGGTTCACCGAGGCCTCTTTGAACTTCTGTTGTTCCCCCATGCGCTCGTAGCGAGCGGCCTGTTGGGGCGTGAAGGGAACGCGCACCTCGTAGCAGGTGGCCTCGGCGATGAAACCACCTCGCTCAAGCTGCTGCCAGGGCAGATCGTAGCGCTTGGGCCCGACCAGGGAGAACACGTCTCCTTGTCGTCCATCTTCACGAATCAGAGTTGCGGTGAGCCCCAAGCGACGCCGACCTTGCAGCGCTGCGGTGGCACCAAAGACGGGTGCGGGCAAGAGGTGCACCTCGTCATAGATGATCAAGCCCCAGTCCTCGTCTGAGAACAGGTGCAGGTGTGCAAAGTCGTCCTTCTTGGACCGGCGCCAAGTCAGGATTTGGTAGGTCGCCACCGTGACCGGACAGATCTCTTTGCGGCTGCCCATGTAGGCGCCAACCTGTCCGTCCTTGAGGTGGGTCTTGTCCTTGATCTCGGTGACCCACTGCTCGACAGCGGCGGCGTTGGTGGCCAGGACCAAGGTCTTGGTCTGGCAACGCTTCATGGCCTCGATGGCCACGATGGTCTTGCCAGCGCCACAGGGAAGCACAACCGTGCCGTGTCCACCCTGGGGGCGGCCCTCCATGTGCCAGCGGTCTACAGCCTCGACCTGGTAGTCGCGAGGTGCGAAAGGCTTGCCGTTTCCGAGCATCTTGTCCCGCAGCTCGACCTTGAGCGGTGCCCCTGGCAGGAAGCCCGCCAGGTCCTCGATGGGCCAGCCGGCTTGAAGCATGCGCTGCTTGTAGAGTCCACGAAGACCGGTAGGAATGGCCCAGTGCCGACGTCCGTCGGGGACCATTATCTCCTTCGCGCAGGGCTCCTTGCTGGCCATCTTGGCGATGTAGGCGGTCTCGAACTGCACACGCAACAGGTCCTGAGGACTGTCGGGGTGAGGCACCAGCTTGACCAAGCCATAGCGCTCGATGGTCTCCTCGGTGCTCTTGCGAACGGCAGGGGGAACGTCAAACTTGGACAAGTCCCTGAGTCCGTCAATGATCTCGTCCTTGTTCATTCCCGAGCTGGCAGCGTTCCAGAGGGACAGAGGTGAGATTCGGTAGGTGTGGAGGTGCTCTGGAGAAGCTTCCAGCTCAGCGAAGCGCGCGATGAAGTCGCGGGCGCTCTCATAGCGAGCGTGTTTGGTTTCCAGGAGGACCTTGCCATCGCCTTGGACGATGACGGGGTTGTCAGGCTTGACGTGCATAGAGCGCCTTTCCGCAAGGACGGGGGCAACGCGAGTGAGGGGCGCTGTTCAGCATTCAGAGCGCTCCCTGGGCCCAAACAAGGATTGATGCCTTGCATGGGCGAGCGTTGAAGGGGTTCGCGAGTACACCAGCAGCAGCACAGCTACCGGGAAAGCACTCAGCCGTTGTTCGGACAACAAGCAGATCTCCGCTCGCAGTGCGCTACCCAAAGGCAGCGCCAAAGTCGCGTGCGACGGTCGCGGATGACGGCGGAATGCCAGTCTGACCCGGACCAACCCAAGCGGCGCATAGGCGCCAGATCGAGCTTGTTGACTATTTACGGCCACATCTCGGGGATGTCAAGCACTTTGCGTGCGCACAGACCTGGAAGCTGCCCTAAACTGGGTTCATGAGCTGGATGTTCGTGGGCACAACAATGGGTGGGTTGGCGCTGTTGATGGGCGCGTTGGCGTGGATGACCCTGTCATTGGATGGGGAGAAGAAAGCTCCGCCAGAGCGAGTGAGCCCCCCAAGCCATACGGAGCTCCACAAGACGACCACCGGCTATTCGGGCCACAGCCGAGGTCTGGCTGTCCAGGTCCACAGCGGCGCTCGGAGCTTGGGCCAGCGCTGCGCGTTCGCGCTGAGGCTCCCCCCTCTGCTCTACCTTCGCAAGGCACCTCGCTCCTTGGACGGTGGCGCGCGCCTTCGCTGGGACCGCCTGGACCTTCCCCACTGGGGCGGGACCTACTACATCCGTGAAGGCGCCCTACACGGGGAGTCCGACCTGAAGACTCTGCCCCAGAAGTTGGACCACATCAGCGCGCTGCTCCTTCAAGCAGAGGCTCCAACCAGCGCACTCATCGAGGCGCTGGATTGGGACCTTGGTGGACTTCAGGACGTCTCCCGACCCGGAATCCTGGCCCGAAGGGGCACCTACAGGGGCCGAGAGATGCTTCTGGAAGTGAAGGACCCCGCTGCAGTATTCCGACTCGAACACGGGCTGAACTTCCACCCAGAGTTTCGCTTGGGGGTGGGCATCTCCTCGACCCACCAAACGGGCAACCCTGTCTTGGACGTGGTGCTGGGCTGCCAGAGCCCAGAGTCTACGGATCTAGACACGCTCCAAGGCAAGGCCGAGGCCCTGTTGAGCTTCCTACACCCCCGCCCCAGAGCCCGCCTAAATGGAGCACACCTGCTCTTCTACAGCGAGGGCTCTTTGGAACAAGTCGTCCGCGAGGTCGACCGCGCTTTTGCCTTCTTGGCACGGCTTGAAGGCGCAGAATACTGACGTGGTCCGAACTGTTGAGCCTGTTTTCGCGAAGAACCGGCTCAACAGGAGTGGATCACGTCAGTAGAGGCGCACCCCATGCTCTTCGCCATCCCAATCCTCGCACTCACCGTCTGGGCCATCTGGCGCACTGTGACCAACGAGAAGGCCATGCCGGCCATCACCGGCGAGAGCATGGCCCAGCTCAAGGAAGTCGAAGGCGGCTGGCAAGGGAAGACCCACGGCTTCGCGGTGCGCGCCTGGATGAGCGGCAGGCGGGTGGACCTGCGCATCCAAGCCCCAGCCTCCCTTCCCTTGGTTCAGAAGGTAAGAAGTGGCATCTGGGCCGGGGCAACCCTGGAGCGGGAGTGGCTGCACCTACCCCAGAACAAGCACCCGCTGACCATGCCAATGCAGCGCCACCACGGCCACAGCACCCACTTGGAGATCTACAAGGGAGAGATCTGTCTACGTGTTGGCAGCACCGGTCAGGTAGAGACGGCGCTGGCGCATCTGGGCGGCCTCCTGCAGGCCATCGAGCGCCTCTCCACTGACTTTAGAGAGGAGATCGCAGCGCACTTCGAGCCATCGGCTGAGGCTCTGGCCGATGCTGTAGGGGGCATTCCCTTGGGCCCCGGACGCTGGCGAGGCCACAACTTGCGCATCTTCATGGACAAGCGCCAGATCGTGCTCATCCTGGACCACAACGCCCAGCTGCCCAAAGACCTGCGCTTGGGCAAGCGCGTCCAGGGCCCCTACCGGGTGGGCAATCCGGTGGTCGACCTGCTGTTGACCGCCAAGACCGAGCAGCCCGAAGCGCTCATCGCGCTTGCGGATAGCAGCCTGACGGAGCCCCTGCTTCAAGTGCTCAACGAGCACCCCCACAGCGAGCTGCATGGCGGCTTGCTGCGGGTGGTCCTGCCGGCCCCTCTTCAGGTGCCCTTGCTGCCCGTCCTGGAGCGCGCCTGGACACTGGTCCAGGCGATAGAGCAGCCTCAGCCCATGAAGGGGTAGGTCCAATCCCGGGGTGGGTTCAGGTTCTCCTTGATGGTGCGCGCGCTCACCCAGCGAGCCAGGTTGGCCTTGGAGCCAGCTTTGTCGTTGGTGCCGCTGGCGCGGGCGCCGCCAAAGGGCTGCTGACCGACCACCGCGCCCGTGGGCTTGTCGTTGATGTAGAAGTTTCCAGCAGCGTTCTGCAGCGCCTGCATGCCCTGGACCACGGCGTAGCGCTCCCGGGCGAAGATGGCGCCGGTCAGGGCGTAGGGGCTGGTCTGGTCAACGGCCTGGAGGATCTCGGCGTACTTGTCGTCGTCGTAGACGTAGGCGGTCAAGATTGGACCGAAGATCTCCTCGGCCAACATCCGGTGTCCGACGTCGTCCACCTCCACCAAGGTGGGCTCGACGAACCAACCGGTGGAGCTGTCCGCCTTGCCACCAAAGTGCACCTTGCCGGTCTTGTGCGCCAGCTCCAGGTACCCGGAGTGATTGCGGAAGGCCTTCTCATCAATGACGGCCGCGATGTAGGTCGAGAAGTCGCGAACATCGCCCATCTTGAACTCAGCGACCATGGCGGTCACGCGCTCCAAGACTTCTGGCCAGAGGCTCTTGGGAACGTAGATGCGGCTGGCGGCGCTGCACTTCTGGCCCTGGTACTCAAAGGCACCGCGCGCGATGGCCACCGAGAGGGTGACGGGGTCGGCGGAGGCATGGGCGACGATGAAGTCCTTGCCGCCGGTCTCACCCACCAAGCGCGGGTAGCTGCGGTAGTTGCCGATGTTGTTGGCCACGCTCTTCCAGAGGTGCTGGAAGGTGGGGGTGGAGCCGGTGAAGTGGATGCCGGCCAGGTCCTTGTGGGCCACGACGGGGTCGCCCACGTCTGCGCCAGCGCCGTGCACCAGGTTGATCACGCCGTCGGGCAGACCGGCCTGCTTGAAGAGCTCCATGGTGTAGTGGGCGGAGTGGGCCTGGGTACGGGCAGGCTTCCAAACACAGGTGTTGCCCATCAGCGCGGCTGCGGCCGGCAAGTTGGCGCAGATGCTGGTGAAGTTGAAGGGCGTAATGGCGAAGACGAAGCCCTCCAGAGGGCGGTACTCGCTGCGGTTCCAGATGCCCGGAGGGCTGACCGGGGGCTGCTCGGAGTACAGCTCCTTGGCGAACTGCACATTGAAGCGGAAGAAGTCGACCAGCTCACAGGTGGCGTCGATCTCGGCCTGATGAACGGTCTTGCCCTGGCCCAGCATGGTGCTGGCGTTGAGCTTGTCCCGGAAGGGCCCAGCCAAGAGCTCCGCGGCGCGCAGAAACACGCTGGCACGCTCCGACCAAGGCAAGGCGGCCCATTCGCTGCGCGCAGCCAGCGCGGTGTTGATGGCCCGCTCGACGGTGTCCCCCTCCGCCAAGTGGGCGTGGCCCAGGACATGGCGGTGGTCCGTGGGCATGGTCACTTCGCTGCGACGCGAGCTTGTGACTTCCTTCCCACCGATGATGCTCGGCAGCTCCAGCACTTCCCCAGCTTGGCGCTTGACCTCTGCCTCCAAGCTGATGCGCTCGGGGCTACCCGGTGCATAGCCCTTGACGGGCTCGTTGAAGGGAGTGGGGGGGTTGAAGATGCCGGCCATGAGGAGCTCCTGAAAGAAGGGCTCCCTAACGCGGCGCTTGCCACGGAGAGGTGAACAAGGGCCGACTCAACTCACCGAAGCTGGATTCTGCAGATCTCCAGGCCTTCGCCCCAAAGCTCGATGCTGTCCATGGGCCCAGCCAGGACCAAGTCCTCGTGCTTGTTGACCGAGTTGGTCCACTCCTGAACGGCCTTGCCGCCCTTGATGGACTTGGCGTGGCTGCACTGGCCACCACAGCCCACGTTCAGGTCCACCTCCGCCTCGGTGCAGCCCAGCTCGGCGGGCACCTCGATGATGAGCTTCGCCGGCGCCAAGATGGGACAGCCGCGGGAAGGGTCCTTCATCACCAGCGGCTCGATGTCCAGGCGGTCCCAGCGGCCCTCGACGCCGTCCTCCTTGAAGTTCTTCTCATGGCTGACCTCGCGCATGTCGATGTCGACCTTGCACTTGGAGTCCACCTTGGGCGCGACCTCGACCACTTCCACCGGGGGGGCCTCGGCCATGGTCTGGGAGCCCGAGCCTACCGAGTGAAGCGAGACCCGAGGCTTGGGGGTCTCTTCAACCGGCACCACTTCTGGCTCAACGGCCTCGCATGCCAGGAGAAGCCAGATCATTCCGCCGCCTCAGCGGCCACTGGAATGGCCAAGTCCTGACCCCAGACACGCACGCTCGCGGCCTTCTCGGCATCCCCCACAAACTGCAGGGTGTGCTTGATCTTCGCCTTGGGCGGGACCTCGATCAGGGTCTCTTTGCTCATCAGTTGGGTGGAGAAGCCATCTTGGTCGATGAGCTGGGGTCCCCCGTCCTCCGACAGTCCGATGAGATGCAGAGGCTTGTCGGTGTTGTTCTCGACAGCGAGGACAACTTGGGTGCCTCCGCCGCCGGCATTGACCTCGAAGACCGAGAGGGTGGTCGCCTTTGCGATCTCTGCAGGCGTAGACAAGACCACGGAGCCGTCGATCTCAGTGCCCTTGCGGCCCTCTTCAACGCCGTCCTGGATGCCTTCGGCCACACCCTTGGTGGCCTCGACCGTGGTGCTCACCACCCCAGAGGTGATGTCTTTGGTCGCATCGCCAATGTCGCACGCCAGCATGCCGGCCAATACCCAGATCATCTCAGGCTCCCAGTTTCAAGCGACATATCGCAGCACTACTCGCTCGCACACCATGGCGCAGATAGGAGGCGGCCCCGTGATCCGCCCCATCTCCCAACTTCGCGACGACGCAGCCTCCACCTACGGAGGCAAAGCAGCGTCTTTGGGCGCCCTGTCCAGGCGGGGACTCCCGGTTCCTCCCGCGGTGGCCTTGGCGGTCTCTGACTTCCGCGCCTTCCTGAAGCACAACGGCCTCTGGGACCGGGCCAAGGGCCTACACAGACGCCCGAATCCCGACGCTCTGCGCCAGCTCCGCATGATGATCGAGAACGGCCGCCTGCCCCCGAAGCTGGCTGGAAGCCTGCGCCAGGCCGGCGCTGAGTTGGGCGACCGACTGGTGGTGCGCAGCTCCGCCATCGAAGAGGACGGCAGCGAGAACTCCTTCGCGGGCCAGTTCTTGAGTGTGTTGAACGTTCGCCCCGGCGACGCGGTGGAGACAGCGGTCAAGCAGTGCTGGGCGAGCGCCTTCTCTCACCAGGCGGTGGCCTACCGCAAGGCCCGCAGAGTGCGCGGCCAGCCTGGCATGGGGGTGGTGGTTCAGCGCTTGGTAGACGCCAAGTGCAGCGGGGTGGTCTTCACGATGAACCCGGTGACCGGCAGCTTCTCCGAGCTGGTGGTCGAGGCCGTCTGGGGACAGGGCGAGGCCCTGGTGAGCGGCCAGGTGGCCCCCGATCGATACCTGGTCAAGCGGCCGCGAAAGCTGCCGCGGGGCTTGGGCCGGATCTGGAACCGCCTGCACGTGCAGGAGCTGGAGGCGGACGTGCTGCCCCAAGAGCGACGCTTGGCGCCCTTGGTGAAGAACAAGCTGGAGTGGGCCAAGGTCGCCCATCCCCTCGCCCGAAAGCTCAGCAGACAAGAGGTGGCGCGCCTCTCTCGCATGGCGCTGCGGGCCGAGCAACACGCCGGCCAACCTCAAGATCTGGAGTGGGCCATCGACGCCGACGGCAAGATCTTCGTGCTCCAAGCCCGGCCCATCACCGCCGCAGGCGACCCGGAGCGGGGGGACGGCGTGCTCTGGACACGACGCTTCATCGGCGAGCGCTGGGCTGGCCTGGCCACGCCCATGGGCTGGTCGATCACGGGCCCCATGCTGACCTGGTTCATCGACTACCCCGAGACCTCCAGGGACTATCTGGGTGGGGCACCGCCACTCCGCCTGCTGCGCGGCAGGCCCTACGCCAATGTCACGGTGTTCCGACACCTGGCCTTCAAGCTGCCCGGGCGCAGTCCTCCCAGCTTCATGATGGACTTCCTGCCACCTCAAGAGGTGGAGCGCTGGACCAAGCGCTTCGCCTATACGCCCGACTTGAAGGTCTACCAGTCCATCTTCCAGACCACCTTTGCCGAGAAGCGGTGGCAGCGCTTCCGGTGGAATCCCCTCAGCAACCACAAGACCTGGGATGCCTTCGCCCAACGCCTGGCGGTGGAGCTCCCCCCGCTGGCCGTGGTGGCCTCGGACGTGGAAGAGGGATTACGGAAGCTGGACCAGCTCATCGAGCTCAAGCGCGACTACCTGAAGATCCATGTGGTCTCCCTGCTCTTCGCAAACCTGAGCTACCAGATCATGCGCGGCGAGCTGCCCCACGATCTGGCCGATGATGTGCTCACGGCGCCGGCCGACAACCCCACGGTACAGACCAACCAAGCCCTGTTTGCCTTGGCCACCGGCGCGATGACCCAGGCCTCGTTCCTCTCCCAGTACGGGCACCGCTCCTCCGAGAGCAGCTGGGAGCTCTTCGCGACCCGATGGGCCGAGAACCCTGCCGCCCTGGCCCCCCTCTTGGAGCCCTACCGCAGCGGACAGCTCGGGGACCCGAGCGCCCGGGTGCAGGAACAGGTGCGCGCCTCCAAGCAGGCTCTGGCGACCCTGCGTCAGCGCCTCCCGCCCCAAGACGGCGGATTCACCATGAAGAAGGTGGACCTGGCCCGTCGCTACCTCCAGCTGCGCGAGGAGCAACGCTTCGAGTTCGACCGGCTGATGTGGGCGCTCAAGCGCTGCGTGATGACCCTGGGCAGTCAGCTCCTGGACGCGCCTGAGCAGGTCCGCTTCCTGGAGCTGGATGAACTGCGCGCCTTGGCCGCCGGCACTCTGAGCAGCGAGAACGCCACGGCGCTCATGGCCAGACGCGCCAAGCAATGGCAGGAGTACGCCGCTCAGCCTGCGCCCCCCACCTTCCTGCTTGGAGACGAGGGTGTGGAGGTCCAAGAGACCGGCGCCAGCTTGATTGGCCTGGGCATTAGCGCAGGTCGCCGCACCGGCACCGCACGAATCCTGCACAGCATCGAGGACGCCGAGCGCCTGCAGCCCGGCGACATCCTGGTGACCACCGCGACGGATCCGGGCTGGACCCCACTCTTTCTGGTAGCCGGCGCCGTGGTCCTGGAGTTGGGCTCGATGCTCTCTCACGGCGCCGTGGTCGCTCGGGAGTACCGCCTGCCCGCCGTGGTCAACGTCGAGGGGGCCACCACGCGCCTACAAGACGGCATGCGAATCACCGTGGACGGCGGCCGCGGGCGGGTGTGGATCGAGGAGAGCTGAGCCCTCCTGGCGTCCGAAGCTGCGCCCCTCCTGCTACTCTCCGGGCCTGATGCCCTCCGACTTCACGCCGAGAATCTACGGCAAGTACTACCTGATCGATCGCATCGCGGTCGGCGGGATGGCCGAGGTCTACGCAGCCCGCAGCTTCTCCACGGGCGGCTTCGCCAAGACCCTCGTGATCAAGCGCATCTTGGAGCGCTACAGCAGCGATCCCGCCTTCGTCAGCATGTTCATCGACGAGGCCAAGATCAGCGTGGGGCTGCAGCACGGGAACGTGGTGCAGGTCTACGACTTCGGCAAGATCAAAGACAGCTACTACTTGGCCATGGAGTGGGTGGATGGGCGCGACATCAAGCGCATGTTCTCCAAGCTCTCCAGGCGCAAAGAAGTCATGCCCGTCGACTTCGCCCTGTACATCGCCCACGAGGCCTGCAAGGCCCTGCAGTACGCCCACAACTTGAGCGACATGAGCGGTACCCCGATGGGCATCGTTCACCAGGACATCAGCCCCTCCAACCTGGTCTTGTCCTTCAGCGGACAGGTCAAGGTGGTGGACTTTGGCATCGCGGCCACCCAAGCCCTGACCAACGAGGCCAAGGACGGCATCAACTGGGGCAAGGTGCAGTACGTCGCCCCTGAGCGCCTGCGGTCCAAGCGCGCCACGCCCCGCTCCGATCTCTTCTCTCTGGGCGTTGTGCTCCACGAGATGCTCACGGGACGGGGCCTGTTCCGAGCCCGAGAGCCCAAACAGAGCGCCCGCCGCATCCTGGCCGGCGACTACCCGCCCCCCTCCGCCTTCAACCCCAACGTCAGCCCCGAGCTGGACCGAATGGTGGCCCGCGCCTTGGCTCTGGACCCCAAGGACCGCTTTGTAGACGCCGGGGACATGCAGGAGGCCCTCTTCGCCCACATGGACCAGCGCAACCCGCAGCTGGTCCAGCGAAGCAGCGCCCTGCTGATGCAGGAGCTCTTTGGGGAGGAGAGGAAGATCCAGATGACGCGCCTGGAACACGGCAGTCGCGTCGCCCAGGAGTTCCACGAGACTCTGGGGGATGTCTTCGACGCCGAGGACAGGCTGGGCAACCGCGGCATCGTCCCTCTGGGACCCGAGCTGCTCGAGGCCTTGGGCCGCAAGGCCAGCGACCCAACCGACGTGCCCATGGCGCCCGGCGTAGAGCCCGTCGCACCCACGACGACGGGCCCCTCTGGCCTGCTCTCGGGCAGCGGGCCCCAGACAGGAGGCGCCTCGGGCGGGATGTCAGGGCCCATGTCCGGATCGATGAGCGGCCCCATGTCCGGCCCCCTCTCGGGCCCGATGGACAGCGGCAGCTTCCGCACGGATCCCGCTGATTTTCGACGCCCCTACAGCGATGCGCGCAAGCCGGAGCGGCGCCCCCGACCCAGCGTCCAAGGCTCACGGCCCCAAGCCCTGGAGGCGGAAGGCAGCTCCAGCCGGGTGCCCCTCATCGCCGGCGGCCTAGCCGTGCTGGGCGCCTTCGTCGTGATCATGGGGGTCTGGCTGAGCCAGTCTCCCCCCACGCCCACCGAGATCCTGGTCCAAGAGATCCAGTCCCGGGTCACCCCCACCCAGCCCGCCGAGCTGCTCCAAGAGCGAGGCTGGCAGTACTTGCAGCAGGGCAGCTCCGAGGCGGACAAGCGCGCGGTGGACCAGCTGGAGGAAGGGGCCGCGGCGAGCCCAGGGAACTCCGCGATCCTGGCCGGCCTGGCCGTGGCCTACGCAAGACAGGCGCCGGAGCGACCCGCCTTGGGACCTCGTGCATGGACCCTCCTGGAAGAAGCGGAGCGCCTGGCACCCGCCAGCCCCCACAACTTGGCAGCACGGGCCGAACTGGCCCTGATCGAAGGTTCACCCCAAGCTGCCCTGCGCAGCGCCAACGGCTGCGAAGAGGACCCGGAGATGGGCCCCTACTGTGCGGTCTTGGCCTGGAAGGCGCGCTCGACAGAGGAGGTTCACAGTCCAAGGGAGCTGCTCCACCTGGAAGGAAGCCCCGCAGACGGACCCGAGCTCCAGCGCCTACTGGCCCAAGCCGATCTGAGCGCTGGCGAGGTCAGCTCAGCGGTCCTTCGCTTGGAGAAAAGCAAGGACCTTCGTACACGTTTGGCACTGGCCAAGATCCTCATGCAGGCCAGCGCAACCGAAGGCGCCCTGGCCCTCATCGACACCGACGCCCAAGCCGGCCAGCCCGAGGCCGCTCTGCTGGCCGCCGAGATCCACCTGCTGCGTGGCCAACCCCAACGCAGCATGCGCAGCCTCTCGCCTCTGCTGGAAGACCCGGCGCTGCACCTCTGGGATGGGGCCGCAAGCGCCCACATCCTGGCCAGCACCGCCAGCTTGGCCATCGAAGACGAACGCGCTGCACTGGAACACGCAAAGACCGCCTTTGAGCTGAGCCCCAGGTGGGCACCCGCGCAGCTCAGCTTGGGCAGAGCTGCACAGGTGAGCTTGGACTCCGAGCAGATGGACCAAGCGATCTCCGGCCTGGACGTCCTAGATCTCAGCCCATGGCAACAGGCCAAAGTGCAGCTGGGCGTCTCCGAGCTGGCCCGCAGCCTGGAGCGACCCCGCTACGCGATCATGGCGCTGGAGTTGGGCCTGGACGCCACACCCCAATGGCTGGACCTGCACCTGGCACTCTCCCTGCTGCGCAGCGCCGATGGAGACCTCGCTGGCGCTGACGCGCAGCTTGAGCAGGCCTGGAGCTACAGCAGTACTGCGCTGGCAGGGGCCCTGATCCCGATCGAGCGTCCCCTCCCTCCGGAGAGCCCCACCCCCACCCAAGCGGCGGCCTTCTGCTTGGCGGCAGGTGGCTGCAGCGGATGGCAAGAAATCCAGCCTCTGAGCCCGGAGTGGCGCGCCCGCTTGGCCCTGCTACACGACGAGCCCGCGATGGCCTTGGTGGCCCTCAAGGACAGCCCGGACACCTGGATGCAGGGGTGGGCCAAGTCCAGCCTGGAGACGCGCGGGGCGGAGCTGGCATGGCAAGCCGCGCCCCAAGACGCCCGGACGGCACTGGCCCGCGCGGAGTGGGCGTGGGAGAGCGGCAGCATGGACGAGGTTCGCGCCCACGCCCAGGCTTGCTTGCGCTTGGATCCAGACAACCCTGGCGCCCTGGCCCTGCTCCTCGCCGCCCGCTGATCGATGTGCGCTATTCTGCGCACCCGTGAAGCAAGACCAAGCCCATCACTTCGGCCCCTACCAGGTCGTCGAACGCATCTTTGTCGATGACGAAGCCGAGGGCTTTCGCGCACTGCGTGAGGGCAGCCGGCAGACCACTCTGCTCAAGATCCTCACGCCACAGATCAGCGCGGACCCAAGCTTCGACCTGATCTACCAGGACAGCGCACAGCTGGGCAGAGACCTGGATTTGCCCGGCCTTCTCAAGGTTCAGGACTCCGGCACCCACGAGGGCTGCCGCTACCTGGCCATGGAGTGGGTGGAGGGGCGCAGCATGCACCAGCTCCTGCGCACTCTGGAGAAGCAGAAAGTGGCCTTGCCCGTCGAGCTCTCGGCGTGGCTGATGCTCCAAGTCTGCGAGACCCTGACCCACCTTCACGTGCTCACAGGACGCGCGGGTGAGGACCTGGGCATCGTGCACCACGACCTGGCACCCGCCACCATCGTGGTGGGTTTCGACGGCATGCCACGCCTCTGTGATGCCCGCATGGTGCGCGCCGAGCACGTCGAGCAGCCCGAGCGCAGCGCGGCGCGGGTCGGCCACCCGGCCTACTTCGCGCCCGAGCGCGTCAAGGGCGGCCCCCCAAGCGTGCAGACCGATCTGTGGGCCGTCGGGGTCATCCTCTGGGAGCTGCTCACTGGAAAGGGCCTGTTCCGCGGCGGCTCCCGAGAGGAGGTCATGGCCGAGGTCTTGATCTCCCCCATTCCCAGCCCCCGAGTGCACAACGAGGGAATCGACGCGGCCCTGGCGGAGATCGTCCTTCGCGCGCTGACCCGACAGCCGGAGCGCCGATTTCAGTCCGCCTCTTCCCTGGCTGGCGCGCTGCGCACATGGCTGGATCAGAAAGATCCAGGCCGTCTTCGGGCAGGCGTGGTTGGCATCCTGGACAGCCTCTACTCCGACGAGGTGGCTCGGGTTCAGGCTCTGACCGCCAAGTTCCTGCCCGAGCTCCCCGAGGCACAAGACGGCGAAGACGAGGACTCTGGAGCGGACTGGATCCCCTGGACTCTGGCAGCCATCGCCCTGCTTGCGCTGGGCACCGTCGTGGTCCTGATCCTGGGCAAAGAGGACGCCGGGCCCCCACCGGTGACCGCCGCCTTGGACATCGTGGAAGAGATGCAGCGCACCTACCCCGGCGCCGAGAACGCAGAGGGCCACGCAAAGGCCGGATGGGACGCTCTCATGGTGGGCTCCAGGGCCCGGGATGAGCAAGCCTCCGCGGACTTGGAGCAAGCTCTGGCTGCCGATCCCGGCAGCGCCCAAGCCGCCGCTGGTCTGGCCCTGGCCTACGCCCGCTTGGGACGGGAGAAGCCCGAACTGAGCGTGCAGTCGGTCAAGCTGCTCTCCCGTGCCCAGAAGCTGGACGCAACAGCACCCGAGGTGCTGCGGGCTGAGCCCGGCATCGCCCTGGCCGTGGGCAACCTCACTGGGGCCACCCAGAAGGCCCGCGCCTGTTTGACGGCCCTGCCCCAAGACGCCTTCTGCACCGGCGTGCAAGGCCAGGCGCTGCTCGCCCAAGACCGCCCCACCGACGCCTTCCCCCTGCTTCAGGCGGCCTCCAAGGGCTTGCCCCAAGCCGACGCCTTGCTGCGCGCCACCGGTGAAGCGGCGCTTCAGAGCGGGGATTTGTTGGGCGCACAGACCGCCTTGAAGGCCGCCGTCGAGCGCCTACCAGAAGAGCCCAGCGGCCACCTCGCTTTGGCCCAGCTCTACCTGCGCTCGGGTCAGTGGGATGCCCTCTTGGACGCCAGCGAGCAAGCGCTCAAGCTGGACCGCCGCAACCCTACCGCGCGCCTGATTCGCGGCGAGGCCCTGCTCCAGGTGCGTGGGGATGGCGAACAGGCCGTACAGCTGCTCGGCGCCCTGGCCGAGGACCCCGAGTGTCCCCCGGAGCTGCTCCTGCGTGCCCAGACCGGTGCTGCACTGGCGGCGCTTCGCAGCGGGCGCGCCAGCGAGGCCCAGCGCCACGCTCTGGCGGCCTTGAGCACTGAGCCCGGCCACGCTCCGGCCGTCCTGGCTTTGGCCCACGCCCAACAAGAGCAGGGGGACGGCCAGAAAGCCCTGTTGACCTTGGCCCAAGGCAAGCCCGAGCGTCTGTCCAAAGAGCGCCGCGCCTGGTTCCGCTTGCACGCCGGCCTGTTGCAGATGCAGCTGGGCGCCCTGGCCCAGGCCCGGCCCAACCTGGAAGAGGCCCAGCGCACCGCCCCTTACTGGCGTGCTCCTGCCGTGGCACTCGCAATGCTCCAGGTTCAACTCCAAGACCCCTCCTCCGCGTTGAGCACCTTGCGCGTGGCCGCCGAGATCGACCCGCGGATCTATGCGGATCGCCGCGCCGACCTGAGCCTGGAGCTGCTGAGCAGCGCCCAAGCTTGGGGCGCCATGGAGCCGGAGCTCAGCGGTGATGTTCAAGTGCAGATCGGCGCATTGATGGCCGGCTGGATCTGTGTGGATGGCGGAGGCTGTGCCGAGGCGCAGAAGCGCCTCTCTTCACAGGTTGAACCCGCATTCACCCTGATTCTCGCTCAAGTCAAAGTGCACCAGGACGAGGCCCAAGTCGCCCTATCCCTCCTGGACGGCAGCGGCACCACCCGTTGGGCGCTCTTGGCAGACGCACACCAGAGCCTGGACCAGACCGAGGCCGCTCTGAACGCCTTGGACCAAGCCCAAGCCCAAGGCCCTGCCTCTGCCGCCCTGAACAGCCGACGCGCCGAGCTCCTGCTCTCCAGCGACCCCGGCGGCGCACGGAACGCAGCGCGACAAGCCATGGCCGACGACCCCCTGAACTTGCGCGCCGCCGAGCTGCTCCTGCAGACCCAATAGCGGCCCAGCGCGCACTCAACGGCTGAGGTCCCGCCAGCGCACCCGGTGCTGCCAGATGTGCTGCCACATGGTGGCCTCGCTGGTGCTCCAGTGTGCTTGATCCGCTCTGCGCTTGTTCAGCGCATCGGGAGAGAGGCGCACACCGGCCAAGATCCCTTTTAGCGCCGCAGGAATCGCTGAGTTGGGGGCCTTGGCGCTCCAGCCTTTGCCCTGGGCCCGCGCCAGCATCAGCAAACCCACACGGGCCCCGGCAAAGGCTGGCCAGAACACCAGGGCCCCCCTGGGCATGCTGCGGAGCGCCACACGCACGCGGTTCCGCTCCACCCAGAAGACCTTCTGCTCTGAGAAGCGCCCCTGACTGGCTCCCAAGGCATGTTGGATACGCGCTTGGGGCACGTAGCGCAGGGCAAAGCCCGCCCGCTTGGCGCGCAGAGACAGGTCTACATCTTCCCCGTAGGCGACCAGATCCTCGTCAAAGACACCGATGCGATCGAGCACCGCGCGGTGCACCAAGAAGGCCGCCCCGGAGCAGGCCCCCACCGTTCCGGCCTCTCCGTAGTCCTGCCCAGCGTCCTCTCGCCCGATGGCCCAGTTGAAGCCGTCCGGAAGCAGCCCGTGCCCGGCGTTGTCCAGACGTCCCGTGCCATCGGCCAGCAAGATGCGCGGCTGGTACATGCCAGGCGCCACCGCTGCAGCCATCAGCTCGGCCACAAAGTCCGGGTCCGCGCAGGTGTCGTCGTTGAGCACCAAGAGCCACTGGCCCTGGGCACGAGCAAGCCCCGCGTTCGCCGCCGCCGCGTAGTGCGGGTTGTGTCCCAGCTCGAGCAGGATGCAAGGGGGGAGCGAATCCAGATCTGCCTGACCGGGCTCCGCGCTCACCACCACGATCAGCTCATCGAGCTCCGAGAGCTGTCCCACCAACGAGGCCAGACTGCGGCGCAGCCAGTCGCCCCCCAGATGGGTGACCACGATCACCGAGAGGCGCAGAGTCCTGGCACCCCGCGCCATCAAGGGGCCTTGGCGACGAAGATCTTGGAGCGCAGCAGCCCCAAGCGCTCCAGCCTACAGCGCAGGGCGGTCTCCACACAGGCCACGCCGTAGCGAAGCGCCGGTTCAAGCTGAATGCTGGAGGAGTCCGGCGCGTAGCGGGTGGGCACGGAGATCTCTCCGATGCGAAATCCGAAGTGCACCGCTTGGGCCAGGATCTGGGCGTCAAAGCCAAAGTCGTCGGCGTTGTCCTGCCAGGGCAGAGTCTCCAGGAAGCGTCGGCTGTAGGCGCGATACCCCGTATGCGTCTCCGAGAGGGCCTTGCCCAAGAGCGCGTTCTGCGTGGCCGTCAGGGCCCGGTTCACGCCGAACTTCCACAAGGGCATGCCGCCCTGAAGCGCCCCGCCTCCCAAGACCCGGCTCCCCAACATCAGGTCGTACTGCCCGCTGGCGATGGGCCAAGCCAAGGCAGGAAGCTGGCTGGGCGCGTACTGGTAGTCGGGGTGCAACATCACCACGACCTGGGCCCCAGCGTCCAGCGCAGCCCGGTAACAGCGCTTCTGGTTGGCGCCGTAGCCGCGGTTCTCAGGCTGAACCAGCACTTGCTCAATGCCCAGGGCGCGCGCCACCTGCACCGTCTCATCGCTGCTGCAGTCGTCCACCAGGATGCGCAGGTCCACCACCCCCTCGGGGATCTCCTGAATGCAGCGCTCCAGGGTCTGGGCCGCGTTGTAGGCGGGCAGCACAACCACCACCCGCTTTCCGTTGATCATCGCTGGCCACTCTCCAACACAGGTGGGAGAGGGGTGTACCATCCACCCATGCCCCCAGTCGATCGCCAAGACCTGGATCCCGCCCTCAGCGCGGCCCTGAGCACCCAGAGCTACGGTGCCCAGATCGCCATCGAAGGGCTGCGCGTGCTCCCTCTGCGCGCCCACCGGGACGACTCCGGCAGCTTCGTGGAGCTGGGTCGCTTGGACCAAGCCGGCGCCTTGCTCTCCATGCCGGACTTTGAGGTGCGGCAGATCAACCACAGCGTGCTCTTGCCCGGTGGCGTCAAAGCCTGGCACCTGCACTTCTCTCAAGACGACGTGTGGTTCGTCCCCGAAAACAGCCGGGTGATCGCTGCTTTTCGTGATCTGCGCACCGACTCCCCCACCACAGGTCAGCTCCAACGCATGACCTTGGGGGGCGGCCAACCGGTCCTGGTGCGCATCCCAGCTGGGGTGGCCCACGGCCTGGCCAACCCTTTCCAAGCGCCCGCCAGCTTGATCTACCTGGTGGACCAAGTCTTCGACCCCGCGGACCCCGATGAGCGTCGCCTGCCATGGGATGAGTGGGGCGCAGAGATCTGGGAGTGCACCCGGGGATGAAGGCCCTGATCCTGGCTGGCGGCAAGGGCTCCCGCCTACGCCCACTGACCTTCACCCGCTCCAAGCAGCTGCTGCCGGTCGCCGGTCGCCCATTGCTTCACTACGCCGTAGACGCGGTGCGTCAGGCCGGCTGCACGGAGGTGGGGGTCATCGTCGGGCACACCGGAGCGGAGATACGGGCCTCGCTTGGGGATGGATCCGCGCTGGGCGTACGCATCACGTGCATCGAGCAAGAGCACCCCCTGGGGCTGGCCCACGCCCTACTCAAAGCCCAGGACTTTCTCGGGGACGCGCCCTTTCTGATGTTCTTGGGAGACAACCTTCTCCAGGGCTCGCTGGCCCCGATGGTGCAGCGTCACTTGGCCGAGAGAAACGCCGCGACCTTGCTCCTGGCCCGCGTGCCGGACCCCCAGCGCTTTGGGGTGGTGGAGGTCCTGGGTGAGCGGGTCCTGAAGCTGGAAGAGAAGCCCGAGCATCCCCAGAGCGACCTGGCCCTGACCGGCATCTACCTGCTGGACGGCCGCATCTTTGACGCCGCACGCACCCTGAAGCCCTCTGCGCGCGGCGAGCTGGAGATCACCGACGCTCTGCAGGTGCTGGTCGACCGCGGCGAGCCGGTGGTGGCCACAGAGGTTCAGGGGTGGTGGAAGGACACGGGCAAGCCCCAGGACCTCTTGGCCGCCAACCGCCTACTGCTCGCCCAAGGCAGCCGCATCGACCCCAGCGCGGTGTTGGCCTGTGAGGTGCGCCACCCCGTATTCGTAGGCGCAGGCGCCCGGGTGCACGGCGGAAGCATTGGGCCGAACGCCGCCATCGGCGCAGGAGCGCAGCTCAACCAAGCCCGGATCGAAGACTCCATCCTGATGGACCACTGCCACGTTCAGGGCGTGCGGCTCAGCCAGAGCCTCATCGGCCAGGGGGCCCGGGTCAGCGGACAAGGCGCCGCGAGACTGCACCTGGGCGACCAGTGCCTGGTGGAGATCCAACCCCCGGAGTTTCAGAACCCAGAGGAGCACCCATGAGGGTCTTGGTCACCGGTGGCTGCGGCTTCATCGGCACCCACTTGGTGCGCCGCATTCTGGCCCTGCGCCCCAGCTGGCAGCTGTGCAACCTGGACGCCTTGACCTACGCCGCCGACCCCTGCGCCCACGACAACGCCGGTCCGAACTACCGCTTCGTCCATGGCAAGGTACAAGACCCTGTCGCGGTGAGCGCCGCCTGGGGATCCGGGATCGACCTGGTCTTTCACCTGGCGGCCGAGTCACACGTAGACCGCTCCCTGGCCCACGGTGCGCTCTTTATTGAGAGCAACATTGGCGGCACCCAAGCGCTCCTGGAGCAGGCAGCCCGCTCCCCCGTCCAGCACTTCATCCAAGTCTCCACCGACGAGGTCTACGGAGACCTGCCCATCGGCGCGCCTCCTTGCAGCGAAGGCGCCGCTCTAGGCCCCAGCAACCCCTACGCCGCCTCCAAAGCCGCCGCGGATCTCTTGGCCTGGTCCCACGCCCGCAGCTTTGGGGTGCCCGTCAGCGTGACCCGCTGCACCAACAACTACGGGGCCAACCAGCACGCTGAGAAGCTGATTCCGACCCTGGTCCGCCGCATCTTGGCAGGCCAGGACATCCAGCTCTATGGGGACGGCGAGCAGTCCAGAGATTGGATCCACGCCCAAGACCACGCCGACGCGCTGCTTCACGTGGCCTCGCTTGAGCCGGGACGTACCTGGCATGTGGGCGCCGAGATGGAGCTGGAGAACCGGGAGCTGGCCCGCCAAGTGCGAGACATCCTTGGATCCCAGCTGCCCATCACCCAAGGTCCCGACCGCCCGGGCCACGACCGCCGCTACGCCCTGAACACCCGCGCCCTTCGGGCCACCGGCTGGGCTCCGGCCATACCCTGGACGGTGGGTCTTGAGCGCTGCGTTCAGACCATCGCCAAGACACTCCGCGAGAGCCCTGATGCGCCCTGAACTTCACGCCGGAATCGACCCCGAGCGCTTCGACGCCCACTACTGGTACCGGCAGGAGCTGCTGGACTTGGCCCGAAAGCTGGAGCTGAGCTGTGCGGGCGGCAAGTTCCAGATCCACGACCGCATCAGCCACTACCTGCGCAGCGGCGAGCGTCTGGGCCCGCAGACCCACAAGCCCCGCTCGGAGGTGGACTGGCGCAGCGCATCCTTGAGCCCTGAGACGGTCATCACCGACAGCTACCGCAACACCCAGAACGCCCGAGCCTTCTTCGCCAAGCACATCGGGCCAGACTTTGCCTTCACCATCGCCCTGATGACCTGGATCAAGGACAACCACGGCGCGACTTTGGCCGACGCCCTGCACGCCGAGACGGAGCGCCGCGCCCAGGTGGCCCGGGGCGAGAAGCCCGAGATCGCCCCCCACAACCAATACAACCGCTTCGCCCGGGACTACGCTGCCCACCACCCTGAGGCGCCCCGAGAGGAGATGGACAGCGCGTGGCAGGCGCTCATTCGGGAGGAGCGACCCGGCTCCCGGGGCCGCGGATTCGTGTTCCTTCCCGAAGACTGAGGAAAATCCGGTACAGTCAGGGGGCACCGCGAGAGCCCTATGCCCGCCCAGAGCCGCCGCCCCCAACGTCCCCGTCGTCCACGCCAGAACGGTGGTCCCCGGCAGAGAGGCGGCCCACGCCAGGCGGCCCCGCAAGAGCAGGAAGCGCCCCAGTCCACCGGCGCCATGGAGCAGCCCGACTGGATGTCCTTCGTAGACCAGGCCGGGAACGCAGCCGTGGTCGAGCTCATCACCGGCGCCAAGGCTGACGAGGCCACCGCAACCGAGATGCTGCGGGGCTCGATCGATGCCGACCAGAGCACATCGGGGGCCGAGGCCGAGGACGTCACGGTCGAGAAGGCCGAGGAGCCCGCCCAGAAGCAACCCACCGGCAAGCTCGCCGCAGTCAAAGACGCCCACACCGAGCGCCTCAAAGGGGGGCTGGCGTTGACGATGAACAGTGGCCTCAAGTACGAGATGGACCTGTTCAAGAAGCACTGGGCCACACACAAAGCCAAGTACTTGGCGGTCGCAGCCGAGGCCAGCGTGCCCGCCGAGCTCATCGCCGCCATCCACTGGCGCGAGTGCTCGGGCAGCTTCAAGAAGTACCTGCATCAGGGGGATCCCCTCGGCGAGGCTGCTGTTCGAATCCCAACGAACATCCCCATCTTTCATGACTGGCACAAGGCCGCCGTACACGCCCTGACCATGAAGGACAAGGCCGCCCACCGGGACAACCTGGGGGTCAACGCCGGCACGGAGGACCCCGCCACCTTGGCCAGCTACGCCGAGGCCTACAACGGCCTGGGCTACCACAACCGTGGAAAGCCCAGCCCCTACGTCTACAGCGGCACCGACGCCTACAGCGCGGGCAAGTACGTCGCCGACCGCAAGTACTCCAGCACCGCGGTGGACAAGCAGCTTGGCGTCATCACGATGATGGGCGCCATCGGTGGCATGGACATCAACTTGGAGGAGCTCACCTCCAGCAGCGCATGGAAGCGTGTCTTGGCAGGCACCCTGGTGCTCAAGCGCGGCGTGGGTGGAAAAGCGGCCGAGATGGCTGTGACCGCTCTGCAGGAGAAGCTCAAGGCCGCAGGCCAGACCCTGGGCGTGGACGGTGACTTTGGTCCTGGGACCGAGAAGGCGCTCAAGCTCTTTCAGAGCAGCAAGGGTCTGCCCACCTCCGGCGTACTCGACGCAGCCACCCTCGGCGCGCTTTAGACCCTGGCGCCAGAGCCAACGGCGCAGCCAGGCAAGGGCCGATGCAACAGGCGGCCCTGACCCTAACTATGGCTTGCAGACCAGTACGGAGCCCCCATGGCCATCGGAAGAGAGCAGCTCGCCACCTACCTGCGCGGCACCATTGAGCTGCTGGAGAACACCTCTCACTACGAGTGGGGCAACTCCGGCGCCTGCAACTGTGGCCACCTGGCCCAGGTGATGACCGGCTTCGACAAAGCCGAGATCCACCGCTGGGCCCTGGAGCGCAACGGGGACTGGAGCGAGACGGCCCAAGAGTACTGCGAGAGCAGCGGTCTACCCATCGACCAGGTCATCCAGATCATGCTCTCCAAGGGCCTGCAGCTCGAGGACATTCAGCACATCGAGTACCTCAGTCACCCCGATGTACTCCGTAGAATCCCCGGACGACGCAGCCTGAGCCACAACTTGAAACAGGACGTAATCCTGTACTTCCAAGCTTGGTCGCGCTTGCTGGACCAAGAGTACAAACCAGGCCAGAACTGGCGTTCCACCAAGATGGTCAAGCGTGATCAAGCCGAGATCTACGACAGCATCCCGGAGACAGCGCTGGGAAAGTAATCCTTCGTAATCGCAGACCTGACCCCTTTTGGCGTTCAATCTCGTAGACAGAGATGAACCCAAGCCCCCAAGGTCGCCATGTCCATGAACCCCCAGACCGCTGTCGACCTGCTGCTCCCACTGTCCCTGTGCATTCTGGCCATGGCGGCCATGGTCTGGAGCGTGCGCCAGGCCAACCCGAGCGAGCAGCGCCTGGAGCACCTGCTCGCCGAGGGCCAAGTCTTCGGCGAACCCCGCGTGCTGCTCATGCACTCCGGCCGGGAGCCTGTTCTGGGCTTCCTGCAGAGCGCTCTGCCCTTGGCCCAGCTGCACTCCCTGTCCCTGAGCGCCTCCACGGGCGGCTTGGCCAACGACAGCATCGATGTGGTGCTCATCGCGGCCAGCCTGACGGAGCAAGCTCAGCTGCGGGAGCGCCTGGACGGCGAGCTGGAGCGGGTACTGGCCGCGGGCGGCAAGGTCTTGCTGCTCAGCGAGTGAGACCAACCTCCATGCCTGCCGCGCCTCAGTAGCACAGTCCAAACCAGGCCTTTCCGCCTGCATACTGGGTACGACACTGGCCGACTCCACAGGTCTCTGCGGCGTCCTGATCACAGATCTCCAGGCAGACGCCGCTCACTGTGCTGCAGTAGCTGCCCGCCTCACAGCGCAGGGCCGGGTTGTCCCAATTGCAGGCCTGTCCCGGCACCTTGGGTCCCGCTTGCAAGCAGGCGTTGGAGTCGATGTCTCGCGGGATGCAGGCCTGGTCGTAGAAGGCATCGCAGTCCTGGGCGTAGAGATCGCAGGCCGCCTCCTCTGTGCACACACCCTCGGCATCGTTGGCAAAGCCATCCTGAGGCCTACACCAGCTCTCCTCGTCGCACTGCCCAGAGATCGCCCAAGGGACCTCGCAGGCGTCCAGACATACGTGGTCGATGGCGTCGCAAGCCGTGCCCGTGTTGCAGTCCCGGTCGTCCAGACAGAAGGTGCCTCCCTTCTGCTGCCAGGTCTGGTCCAGAGGCGCCTCTCCGGCCACCAGCACCTCCACGATGCTGCGGGTGTTGGCGATGTCCAGGTAGGGATCGGCGCTCAGGATCACCAGGTCGGCCCGGTATCCAGCCGCCACCAAGCCCAAGTCATCCCAGCCCCAAACCTGGGCCGGCAGCCAGCTCGCTGCAGCCAAGGCCTCCTGCTCGGACATGCCTGCTTCCACCAGCGCTTCCAGCTCCCAGTGCAAGGCGCTTCCGTGGGGCACGAAGTAGTAGCCGGCGTCACTGCCCGCCAAGATGGGCGCCTGGGCCTCATGCAGGATCGCCAAGTTGTCTCGGGTCTGCCTGGACCAGGTCCTCGCCGCTGCTGGCCATCCCGCGCTGACCAAGCTGGGCTGCCCTTCGACAAGCTTCCAGCTCTCGGCCACCTTCTCGGGGACGCTCGCCCACTCCGCCTCCGTCAGCTTGCCATCCACCACCCGGATCAGGCCCTCGTTGGCCGCCACCGTGCTGGAGACCGAAGAGATCGCCAAGCTCGCTTGGGCTTGGGTCAGGGGGTCGGAGAAGGGCGTGTGCGCCAAGTCAACGGCACCCGCCGCTTGGGAATCGGCCCAGTCCTGCGGCGAGGCCACATGCACCACCGTCGAGGCCACCTTGGCGATGTCCGCCAGGTCCGTGGTGCTCAGGCGCGGCCAGGTCGTCTCGATCCCTTCTTCGGCGAGCGCGACCTTGATCACATCGCTTCCACGGGCCATCTGCGCCTCGGCCTTTGCCGTGCCGTCCCCGTCGACGAAGATGCAGAGGGGATCCATGCTGGCCTCGCAGGGATGGGATCCCTGAGCGGTCAGAAAGGGCCCACTGGCCAGAATGCGCGGGCCAACCAGCTCCCCGGCGTTCACCCGGTCTCTCAAAGACAGGCTCCACTGGGGGCCTCCCAGATCCACCACCGCCGTGACCCCCCATTGAAGGGTGGCGCTGAGGTTCTGGCCCACCGTGTCGCCGGACCACCACGGCGCGGCGCTGTAGGAAAGATGCACGTGGGAATCGATCAAGCCGGGAATCACGGTGTGGCCGCTCAAGTCCCGCACCACCAAGCTCTCCGGCCACTCTTGGCCAGCCGGCATCACTGCCCAGATCTCGCCGCCAGAGATGACAACCGCCTGATCCGGCGTGTGGCCCAGTGCGTCAAAGACCGTGACTTGATCCAGGACCAAGCCGTCTTCTGGCCAGTCGACTTCGCCAGTCTCGCCCGTGTCATCGGGGCCGCTGTCTCCGCTGTCCACGCTGTCGCTGGGGGAGTCCGCCGGGCTGTCCTGGACCGGGTCATCGGGGACGCTTTGCGTACAGGCCAGGAGTAAAAGCAGCATGGCTACAGTCTATCGCCCCTTGTGCCCGGTGGGCTGGTTGATTACCACTGCGACAAGCTAGACCTCGGAGGAAAGCTTGGCAAGTGATGACCTGATCGACATGGAAGGCGTGATCAGCCTGGTACACCCTGGCGGAACCTTCTCGGTAGAGACCGAGCAAGGCCACACCGTACAGGCACACCTGGCTGGTCGACTGCGTCGCTTCCGTATCCGCGTGGTCCTTGGTGACCGCGTGACGGTGGCAGTGAGCCCCTACGACCTGAGCAAGGGTCGCATCACCTTCCGGCACAAGTAGGCTTTTGCTTCCCCTGCCTCCCTTGGGGGTAGCGGACGAGCCCACAGGGTTGTAGGGAAGAAGACATGTGGATTCTTCTTGCTGCTGCCGTCCTTGCCCAAGACCCCTCCTCGGAGGCTTGGGAAGAGCCCGTGTCCTCAGAGCAGGACAGCGCGAGCCAGGACCTACAAGATGTGCTGGACCAAGCTTTGGGCGGCACAACGAAGGAAGCAGAGCTGCTCACCCCTGAGCTGCCTGCACCGACATGGGAAGCCCTCATTGAGCGTGCCCCCCTCACCTTCGCCACGCAGATCGAGCAGCCCTTGGTCGTGGGCCAAGAAGAAGCCGACTGGGCCCCGGGGCCAGACCTGGTTCTGCTGCCAGATGGGAGCGTGTACTGGGGCGAGATCAAGATCCTCGATGCCTACTTCGGAGGCAGCAAGCTGCTCTTCCCACCCGAAGGAAACCCTCTGGGCGCCAAGCTCACCTTGTCCCGCGACGCCGCAGACTGGGGCGAGCTGCCGGAAAATCCTGGATGGACGGCCACGGGCCTGATCCAAGAGTCCGGAAGCTTCGCGCGACCCATCCGCGCAGTCGAGCGCAGACCCGTCGTCACCGGTGACGAGGCCTGGGAGGAGCCCCCCGTTGTGATCTCCGAGGAGACCTGGGCAGCCTTCGAATCCGGACGCCTTCAAGTGGTCGAGACCCCCTACGACTACGAGGTCCCTTGGGTGGTGCGCGATGGCATGGGCAACCCCGTGGACACGCGAAACTTCGCCCGCATGACCGAAGATGAAAAGGCCATTGAGCTGCTCGAGACCGAGGCCAAGCAAGCCAAGATCAAGGCTCTGAGCGTGGCCGGCGGCGGCGTTCTGCTGATCGGTCTGGCGGCGATCCCCATCGCCCTGATCGATCGCGACTTGGTTCGACCGGACTGGGACAACTACGAGTCACGGGTCGACCGCGAGAACTACGCCTCCGATGAGGAGTACCTGGACGCCATCGACATCCAGCGCGGCATCTACGTCTCCGACCTGGGGGACTACCGCAACGGCACCGGCAGCAACACCGACATGCGTTGGGCCGCCGGCGTCATGGCCGGATCCGGCGTGATCGCCCTGGCCTCTGCCCCTTGGGCCGTAGACGGCCAGCGTGAAGACCGCGCCGAGGTCGCAGAGACCTGGTCCCGTGAGCGCGCTGAGCGCCTGATCGAGGACTACAACAACATGCTCAAGAGCTCCCTGGGCATCCCCTGGGACTATGAGCCCGAAGTGGTACAGCCTGCACCCGCGGTCAGCGAGCCTGAGTTCGTGCCCGAGACCCGCTGGGACAAGGTGGACGTGCAGCCGAATTTGGCGCCCGGCTACGTGGGTGTGACCGTTCGCTTCTGAGACGTCGTTGACTTTCTCTTGACCTAATCTGGAGAGCGTTCCCAGGATCGCCAACGCATGTGGTGGGCGTTGTTCGGATCGTCTGGTGGAACGAATCCCCGATCGCGGTGTCTAAAGCTAGGGAAGCACCGTCCGATGGTGCTCTCAAGGGCTCTTTCCTGCGGACCCCAAATCCAAGGGCAAGAATATCCTTGTCGGAAACCGCGTACCACAAGCGGAATCCGATTTCCAGACCACCTGACACCCCGTTCTCGCATCTCAGACCAAGTGACTTCTCCAGACCCCCTTCGGGGACCCAGGAGGAGCGGTCTTGAGAGGCACGGACGATGTCAACCGCCAGCTCGGAGAAGCCATGAGCCACCCCATCATCGGGATGATCGCGAACATGCAGGACATGGAGGAGTACCGCTCCCTGCACTGGACAGGCAGCTTCGAGGACTACCTGGAGATCGTTCGCCGCCAGCCCAGCGTCTGCCGCAACGCCTACCAACGGCTCTACGACTTGGTCATGTCCTTCGGGACCGAGGAGTACACCGAGTACAAGAAGCGCATCATCCGCTACAAGTTCTTCGATGACCCCTTCGATGGCGGCAAGGACGCGGTCTTTGGGATCGACGTTCACCTGATGAAGCTGGTCAACGTGCTGCGCGCTGCGGCCATGGGCTACGGCGCCGAGAAGCGGGTCATCCTGCTGCACGGTCCAGTGGGCTCGGCCAAGTCCACCATCGCGCGCCTGCTCAAGAAGGGCCTGGAGTGGTACTCCAAGCAGCCCGACGGTTGCCTATACACCTTCTCTTGGGTGAACGCAGACGGCACCGAGGTGGCCTCGCCGCTGAACGAGGATCCCCTCAAGCTCATTCCATTGGATCTGAGAGAGCAGGTGCTGGGTGAGATCGGCAAAGAGCTGGCTCTGAAGTACCCCCTGCGCATGGAGGGCGACCTGGATCCGGTCTCCCGCTTTATGTACAAAGAGATCATGGCCGAGGTCGGTGGAGACTGGACGGCCCTCATCGAGCGCATCAAGGTGCGGCGCCTGGTGCTCTCCGAGAAGGACCGCGTGGGCATCGGTACCTTCCAGCCAAAGGACGAGAAGAACCAGGACTCCACAGAGCTCACCGGCGACATCAACTACAGAAAGATCGCCGAGTACGGCTCGGACTCGGACCCCCGCGCCTTCAACTTCGACGGCGAGTTCTGTGTGGCCAACCGTGGGCTCATCGAGTTTGTAGAGGTCCTGAAGTTGGACGTAGCCTTCCTCTATGACCTGCTGGGCGCCAGCCAGGAACACACCATCAAGCCCAAGAAGTTCCCACAGACGGTCATCGACGAGGTCATCATTGGCCACACCAACGAGCCGGAGTACCGCAAGCTCCAGAGCAACGAGTTCATGGAGGCGCTGCGGGACCGAACCATCAAGATCGACATCCCCTACATCACCAAGTGGCAGGAAGAAGCCCGAATCTACCACCGCGACTACAACAAGAAGCGCGTGGCCCGGGACATCGCACCTCACACCCTCGAGATGGCCGCCATGTGGGCGGTGCTGACCCGCCTGGAGCAGCCCAAGAAGCACAACCTGACCCTCATACAGAAGATGAAGCTCTACGACGGCAAGCTGATCCCCGGCTACACCGAGGACAACGTCAAGGAGCTGCGCAAGAGCGCCGTGCGCGAGGGGCTGGAGGGCATCTCTCCCCGCTACGTGCAGGACAAGATCTCCAACGCACTGGTGCGTGACCCAGACGGCCGCTCCATCAACCCCTTCATGGTGCTCAACGCCCTGGAGAGTGGTCTGAAGGGGCACGCCTTGCTGCAGGACGAGGACACCCGCAAGCGTTACCGCGAGCAGCTCGGCATGGTGAAGTCCGAGTACGAAAACATCATCAAGAAGGAGGTCCAGAAGGCCATCACCGCCGACGAGGGCGCCATCGCCAGACTCTGTGCGGGGTACATCGACAACGTCAAGGCCTACACACAGAAGGAGCGGGTCAAGAACCCCTACACCGGCGCCTACGAGGACCCAGATGAGCGGCTGATGCGGTCCATCGAGGAGAAGATCGAGATCGCGGATGCCCGAAAGGACGACTTCCGACGCGAGATCATGAACTTCATCGGTGCCTTGTCCCTGGACGGCAAGACCTTCGCCTACCACACAAACGACAGACTGTATCGCGCCTTGGAGCTCAAGCTCTTCGAGGACCAGAAGGACTCGATCCGCCTCTCCTCGCTGGTCTCCAACGTGGTGGACTCCGACACCCAGAAGAAGATCGACATCGTCAAGGCGCGCATGATTGAGCGCTTTGGCTATGACGAGCAGTCGGCGACCGACGTGCTCAACTACGTGGCCTCCATCTTTGCACGGGGGGATACCTCCGAAGAAGGTGGCTAATGCCCCTGAACATCGACAAAGATCTGTATCGCTTTCGACACATCGTGAAGGGCCGGATCCGCAAGGACCTGAAGCGCTTCATGAGCTCCAAGGACATGATCGGAAAGGAAGGCGACCAGCTGGTCCGCATTCCCCTGCCACAGATCCAGATCCCGCGGCTGCGCTATGGCGAGAACCCAAGCGGCGTGGGTCAGGGCGAAGGAGAAGGAGAAGGCGAGGGAAAGCCTGGCCAGGGTCCGGGAGAGGCTGGAGACAAACCAGGAGAGCACTCCCTCGAGGTCGAGGTCAGCTTTGAGGAGCTGGCACAGATCATGGGTGAGGAGCTCGAGCTGCCCAACATCCAGCCCAAGGGCCAAAAAGAGATCAGCTCAGAGAAGGACAAGTACACCGGCATCAGTCGTGTCGGTCCGGAGTCCCTGCGCCACACCCGTCGCACCTTTAGGCAGGCATTGAAGCGACAGATCTCCAGCGGCACCTACAAGGGCAGCAGCCCCATCATCGTGCCCATCAAGGAGGACAAGCGCTACAGGTCCTGGAAGCCCACCACCCAGCCGATGAGCAACGCGGTCATCCTCTACATGATGGATGTCTCGGGCTCGATGGGCAAAGAGCAGAAGGAGATCGTGCGTAGCCAGGCCTTCTGGCTGGATCTGTGGCTGAAGCATCAATACAAAAACGTGGAGACGCGCTTCATCATCCATGACGCGGCCGCCAAGGAAGTGGACCGTCACACCTTCTTCCACACCCGGGAGTCGGGCGGCACTCTGATCTCCTCGGCCTATACACTTTGCCTGAAGATTATGGGTCAGGACTACCCAGCCCAGGACTGGAACATCTACCCCTTTCACTTCTCCGATGGAGACAACTGGTCGGGCTCGGACACCTCCCTCTGCTTGGAGATGCTGGAGAGCAAGATGCTTCCACGCGTCAACCAGTTCTCCTACGCCCAGGTGGAGTCGCAATACGGATCCGGGCAGTTCATCAATGACCTCGTCGGCAAGTTCGATGCAGATGAGCGGGTCGTCGTCTCCCAGGTTCCGGACCGCGAGGGCATCATGAACTCGATCAAAGAACTGCTAGGAAAAGGGAGATAACCATGGCTGATAGCTTTTTCTTTAGAGCGCGCCGAGGTCTCTCTCCAGAGCTGGAGGAGGCCCGGGTCCACATCCAGGACATCGCGAAGGGCCATGGTCTGGACTTCTTCGAGACCATCTTCGAGGTCTGTGACTTTGACGAGATCAACATGCTGGCCAGCTACGGCGGCTTTCCGACGCGCTACCCGCACTGGCGTTGGGGCATGGAGTACCTTCAGATGCAGAAGGGCTACGAATACGGTCTCCACAAGATCTACGAGATGGTGATCAACACAGACCCCTCCTACGCCTACCTGCTCGACAACAACATGATGGTGGACCAGAAGCTGGTCATGGCCCACGTCTTTGGACACGTGGACTTCTTCAAGAACAACCTGTGGTTTGCGCCGACAAATCGGAAGATGTTGGACCAGATGGCCAACCACGCTGCCCGCGTACAGAAGCACATCAACGCCCAGGGACACGACGTGGTCGAGGCCTGGATCGACATCTGTCTGAGCATCGACAACCTCATCGACCCCCACGCGGTGCACTACCCCAAGGAGCCTGTGCAAGGCCAGGTCTCTCCCGTGGACCCCCGCCTGCCGGCCAGCGACTACATGGACCCCTACATCAACCCACCGGCAGTCATTGCAGCGGAGCGTGAGAAGGCAGCGCAGGCTGCCCAAGCCGTCCAGACCTTTCCAGCCAAGCCCGAGCGCGATGTCCTGGGATTTCTGTTGCAATACGCACAGATGAGCGCATGGCAGCGGGACATCTTGGAGATGGTACGCGATGAGGCTCTGTACTTTGTGCCCCAGGGCCAGACCAAGATCATGAACGAGGGCTGGGCCAGCTTCTGGCACACCACGATGATGACCCAAGACATCCTCACGGCGGCCGAGGTCATCGACTATGCCGACCACCACTCCGGGACTGTGGCCACCCAACCCGGTCAGCTCAACCCCTACAAACTCGGCCTAGAGCTCTTTCGCCACATCGAGGAGCGCTGGAACAAGGGCCAGCACGGACGGGACTGGTTCCGCACACAGGACCCCCGGGAGCGGGCGGCTTGGGACACCCAAGCGATGGGCGGCCGCGCCAAGATCTTTGAGGTGCGCAAGACCCACAACGACATCACCTTCATCGACGAGTTCTTGGATGAGTCCTTCGTGGCCGAGCACGGCCTCTTCGTCTGGGAGCGCGACAAGAAGACCGGCAAGTTCAACGTCAGCACCCGAGAGTTCAAGGCCGTCAAGCAACAGTTGCTCTTTCAACTTAGCAACCGAGGCCAGCCGCGGCTCTCGGTCGTAAACGCCAACCACGCCAACCGCGGCGAGCTGGTCTTGAGCCATCCCTACGAGGGCTTGGACATCCAACTGGACTGGGCGGAGCTGACCCTTGGCAACCTGAGCCGGGTCTGGGGGCGCCCCGTTCACCTTGAGACCCACATCGAAGGCAAGCCCACTCTGCTCTCTCACGACGGCTCGGCCTTCACCAAGAGTCAGCGGGAGGCCGTGTGAGCTCCGATCCCAAGATCCCTGAGACTCTGGCCCAAGCCTTGGCAAGCGCTCTGGAGAGCGGAGCGAGCGAGCGGGTGAAGCTGCAAGCTCAGGGATCCAGCGCGTGGGTTGACCTAAAGGAGGTCGGTCCCATTGGCGTGCGTGTGCTCGGGCTGGAGTTGGAGGTCGAAGACCCTGCCCCTCCCTCCAGCCAAGCGCGCTCTTTGGCCACGCCCTTCCCAGGACTGCCCGGCGCCCTGTCCCCAGTCGAGGTCGACGACCGTCTGGGCGGTGGTCTACTGCGCAGCCCCCTCCGCAGAGGCCGCTTCATAGAGCTGGAGCTGCGCGGAGGCCGGGCCAGCCTCCGCCCCATTGCTCTCAGAGAGCGCGAGCGCAGCGCGACCCACTTGGACATGAGCCGTGAGGGACTCGGTGAGCTCTTGGACGAGCTGGCCCAGGCCATGGAGCAAGCAGACTGAGACGAAGGGCCGTCACAGGTGGGCATCCGGCAGACAAGAAACACGCTTAGCCGTCGGCCCTGGAGCCGACGGCTAAACCTGTTGAGCGACGTACCCCAGCCACGGTGTGCTGCGGTCCGCCCCCTCCCTAATGGCGCTCCAGGAGCGCGATGACAACGTACCCTGCGCAGCCTTACGCCACATTACAGCCCATTACAGCACCCCAGAAATCTACGGTGCTGCGCTTGGATGAGGTGCTTAGATTTGCCCCGTGCCTCCCCTCCTGCCACTGCTAATCGCCCTTGCCGCATGCACTGAACCGGTGCGCCCCGGCGCCGACTCAGAGGGCCTGGAGTCCAGGCTGGTCCAGACCGCAGACGGTGTGCAAATCAACCTGCACCACCTGCCTGGAAGCGACGGTCCACCCGTCCTTTTGGTACATGGCGTCTCCAGCAACCACCACAGCTTTCGGCTCTCCGACGGCCGGGGCTACGCAGAGGCCGCCAAGGAGGCAGGCCTGGACCCCTGGCTCCTAGATTTGCGGGGTCGCGGGCAGGAACGCGGGGACCCGGACGCGGGCTGGCTCGAGGGCAACCATGGCAACCTGGACGACTACGCCGGCCTGGATCTGCCCGCCGCGATCGCGGAGATCCAAGCTCAGACCGGGGCCGAACGGGTCGGCTACATCGGCCACTCGATGGGCGGCATGGTGGGGGCCATCTACCTGGCGACCACACCGGAGGCGCCGCTCTACGCCTTCGTGGCCCTGGGCAGCCCAGTGGCATTCGACCACCTGGATGCCCTCAACTCCGCCGCTCTGACAGCCGCCCGCTACAGCCCCTTTCCCTGGGTGGACTCTGAGATGGGAGGGCGCTTCCGTGCCCAACTCGGAGACCAGCCCATCACGCCTGTGGATGCCTTCGTCGACGATCAGCTCTTCAACGACATCGCCCCGGAGCAACGGCCCAGGGTCTATGCGGAGCTCTCCAGCCCCATGACGCAGGGGGAGATGCGCCAGCTGGGTGAGATGGCCGCAAGGGGCGGCTTGAGCGACGCGACGGGCACACAAGACCGCCTGTCCCCCTTGGCCGATGTCCAGGTTCCCGCCCAGGTCTGGGCAGGGTCTGCCGACCTGGTGGCGCTGCGCTGGCAAGTGCGACCGCTCTCGGAGCACTTGGGGAATGCGGAGTATGTCTTGGCAGGCACAGAGAGTGGCTTCTCCGTGGACTACGGCCACTTGGACCTGATCTTGGGGGACAATGCCCCCAGCGAGGTCTACCCCATGCTCAACCAGTTCCTGCTCCAGGCGGCCCATGCAGCGCGTTGAACTCCCCGGCGCGGTGGCCTTTCTCGCCAAAGACAGCGCGCTCTTGGTGGACTGCCCAGAGGGCACCGCCCAGGCTTGGCTGGATGCCGGCTTGCCCAAGAGCGGGCCCACGGGCTTGTGCTTCACCAGCGGGCACTGGCCCCGGATCGCCGGGCTCTATGGCCTGTTGGGCCACTTCGCATTGGACCGTGAGCAGCCCCCACTGCGCCTCCTAGTCGACATGCGCAATCAGGAGGTTGAGCAGCTGGCCGGCGCCTTCATGCGCTCCAACCAAGCCCAGCTCTCCGTGGAGGCCGATTGGCCTGGGAGCGTGCTGACCCTGGGCGCTCTGCGGCTGCGTAGCCGAGCGGAAGGCGAAGGCCTGATCTGGAACGTCAACGGTCACCAGGTAAAGCCCCAATGAGCGCCGAGCAGGTGGACCTGGTGATCGTGGGTCTGGGCACGGCAGGGGCCGCAGCAGCCGCCCTATGCGCCGAGCGGGGGCTGCGCGTGGTGGGGATTGAGCGGCGCAGCCTTGGGGAGAGCGGCGCCCGGTGGGTCAACGGCGTGCCGCGCTGGGTCTTCGCGCACTGCGGTCTGGCGAGCCCTGGCCCTGGCGAGGGCCACGCTTGCGGCGTGCCCTTCCACATGCTGGCCCAACGGGGTCCTGAGCGCAGCGTGATCACAGGACACGACCTGATGGAAGTGGAGATGCCGGCGTTGACCCAACGGCTGCTCTCCAAGGCGGAGCGACACGGGGCCCTTCTCCTGGACCAGGCCAGCGAGGTCAAGGTTCAAGGCGGGGACGTGCAAGCACTGGTGGGGACCTCGACGTCGAGATGGCAGGCCAAGGTGGTGGTCGACGCCAGCGGGCTCAAGGGGCTCAAGCTCTTGCGCGGCCAGCAGGATCCCGGCCCCCTCTGCGCGGCAGCCCAACAGAAGCGGGCCCTGCTGGATCCCCAGGCCGCGGCCGCCTTCTTCGCTGCGCACGGGGTGCCATCGGATCAGACCCTCTGCTTCACCGGGGTGGCTGGCGGCTACTCCATCCTCAACGTGCAGCTTCACGGCGGAAAGGTCTCCATCCTGGCGGGCAGTGTGCCGGCCCTGGGCCACCCCTCCGGCCTCAAGATCCTGGAGGCCTTCGCCGCCGAGCAGCCTTGGATTGGCGAGCAGCTCGACGGCGGTGCCCGGGTCGTGCCCCTGGGCGCCCCCCTGGCCTGCATCGGCCAAGGACAACAGGTCGCGTTGGGCGACGCCGCGGGCATGGTCTTTAGCGCCCACGGCTCCGGCATCGGGCAACAACTGCTGGCCGCCCATCTCTTGGCCCAGAGTCTGTCTGAGGGCCAGAGCGCCTGGCAGTTCAACCGACGCTGGCAGCGAGAGCGCGCAGGCTCCCTGTGCGCGATGGTCGCCTTTCGGGCCCTGTCCCAATCACTGAGCGAGGAGGAGTTGAGGGCGATGATGTCCTCCGGCGTGATGGGCGAGAGCTTGTCCCGGGCGACCCTGGTCCAGCAAGACCCTGTCCCTTCCGCCAGCGAGGCCATCACGGCGGTGCAGGGCTTGGCGCGTATGCCCTCCCTGGCCAAACGCATGGTGCCCGTCCTGGCCCGCATGCAGGCGCTCAAGGCCCACCACAAGCGCTACCCCAAAGAGCCAGCGGGGCTGCCCAGGTGGGAGCGACAACGCCGCGCGCTCTTCGGCGGGATCACCTGAGGGATCCGCCTCAAGGCCACGCTCTCCGGCCCGATTCGGGTACATGCGGAGAGCAGCCATGGCGCCATTCTGGAATGCATCGGTCCGGGAGACCACCCTAAAGAAGGGACTGCTGGAGGCACTCCACAACTTGAGCGAGCAGGCCTCGCCCGAGGGAAGCTGGCGCATCAAGGCCCTCATCGACGAGCTGCGGGAGAAGACGGCCGGCCCGTGGGTCGTCGACGAGATCCGCTCCTTGCGCCCTTGGCTCACCCCCCGCCCAGTGAGCGCAGACCAGGACGGCGCAGACGCCATCGGAGCGCTGATTCAGGCCCTCAAAGCCTGCCAACGTGAGGATGCGGACCTGAGCGCTGCGGTGGACCTGCTGGCACGCTCCGCCCCAAAGGAGCTGGACCCAGCCAGCGCGCGGCGGGTGGCCAGGAGCGCCCGAGAGCTCAAGCGCTTCGCCCAGCGCCGGGGAGACGAAGCGCGCACCCAAAGGGCCCTTGTACAGGAGCAGTTGCAGAACTCCCTGGACGCGATCGAACGCAGCGAGCGGCGACTGATGCGGACTCTGGAAGACCAAGATGGAGAGAAGGCGATGATTCTGAGAGACCTAGACGAGGCCCGCACACACCTGCTGGGCCTGCGCGAGGTGCCGGTCGAGACCCTCAGCGGCGACGAAGACACCCTGCTCACCTTGGTGGGTTGAGCCATGGGGATCTTTGACCGAGGCGGCCCCAAGCAAGCGACCCAAAAAGACGCCGTTCTGATTCGAGACGGCTTGGTTCAGGTCATCCAAGTCTTGGAGCGGCGGGCCGAGGATCCCGACGCCTCCGGGGTAGAGGCCCTGGTTCAACGACTGGGACGCTTTCCGGCCCCCACGGGCCTGAAGCGAGAGCTCACGCGCCTGCTTCCCACCCTGATGGAGACCACCGACCTGGGCGAGCCCTTCGGAGAGGCGGCACAGGCGATGGGCGAGACCATGAAGGTCCTGGCCTTTCCCGAGCCCAAGCTTGAGGAGCCCGTCGAGCGCTTCGCCGACCAGATTCCCAACCGGGTAGACCTGCCCCAGGCCAAGCGCCTGCGCCGTGACGCCATTCGCCTGGCCAAGCAAGCCAAGCCCATGCGGGCCCGCATGTTGGCGGCGAGGAAGCAGACTCGAGAGCTCTTGGTCCAGCTCGCCGCACGCCTCGGGGACAGCGGTGGGGCCGCTGCCCGGGTGGATCGGGTCCTCAGCGAGCTGGAGGGTGCCCTGAGCAGCAACGATGCCGAGGCACTGGCCAAGCTCCAGCCCAAGCTCCTGGAGCAGGTGAGCACCGCACGCGAGGACACCCGCTCCCTGCGCAGCAACCTGGAGCAGGCCCTGGACGAGGTGCACACCCTGCAGCGCACGGTAGATGCACAGGCTGAGGCCTTGCGAAACGCCAAGCAGAAGCTCAGTCAAGATCCGCTGACCCAGATCGCCAACCGCCGCGCGCTCGACCAAGAGCTGCCCCGATTGGTCGCCGAAGCCCAAGCCACCGGGGCGCCCCTCTCGGTGCTCGCTCTGGACATCGACCACTTCAAGGCGGTCAATGACACCTACGGCCACGCCGCTGGAGATGTGGTGCTCAAAGCGGTGGCTCAGAAGGCCGCCGGTCTGCTCCGCTCCGAGGACCTCATCGCCCGCGCTGGCGGCGAGGAGTTCGTCGTGCTCCTGCCCGGAACGCCCATGCACATGGCCCTGCAGATCGCCGAGCGCATTCGCAGCGGAATCGAAGCTCTGCCCTTCTCACAAGGGGCGATGCGCTTCACCGTCACCATGTCCATCGGCGTGGCGCAGCTCACGGCCAAGGAACAGGGAGCAGATGCCCTCGCCCGCGCTGATGCGGCCCTCTACCAAGCCAAGCATGGCGGCCGGAACCAGTCCATCGCCGCGTAGACGGCTTTAGCTGGCAGCCGCTTCGACCGGCTTGGTCTGGCGATGGAAGTACACGGCGCTCAGACCGTAGAGCACCAGGCTCACCACCCCGGTGAGCACTGAGAAGCCCTTGAAGAACTCCAGCCAGGACAGATCCGGCTGCCCAAAGTTCTTGTAGAGCAGCAGGCCAACGCTGCCCACGTATCCGGCGCTATCGGCCACATAGATCAGGAAGCCGGCTGTGGCCACAGCTCCCAGAGCGGCGACGAGCCGGTCAAAGAGCACGCAGTTGAAGGGCACATAGCCCAGGTACAGCCCCAGCCCGACGCAGATCATCCAAGGGGCCGGCCCCAGCCAGCCCATCTGGAACGCCAAGGTGCTGCCCAAGGTGAGCAGTGCCCCAAAGATCATGATGCCGTGCACGACAGCCAAGGCCTTGCGGTTGTCTTTGAGCTTGAAGATGGCGGCGACTGCGATCAGGGACCCAAAGGCAACAGGCAGCTCTGCCGTGGTCATGATCTCCGGGTCGGCGGCGTAGCCCAGGGCGTCCCAGATCTCGCGGGCGAAGTTGTCGCGAAAGTCTCGGTAGGCGGTCAGGACCACGTAGCCGAGCACCAAGGCGGCCAGCCCCGGCGCGTACTTGAGCAGAAAGGCGCGCCGGGCGGGACCGTCCATCGGAGCGCGCTCGCTGCGCTCCGCGACATCCTCGGCATCGGGTGGTGGCACCTGAGCGAGCAGGAACACAAAGCCCAGCATTGGAATGAGGAAGATGCCGCCCACCGTGGCGGCCATCCAGTACTCGGGCACCCCGGCTTCGAGCAACGCCTTGCCGACGCTCTTCACAAAGCCACTGGCGATGATGAAGCTGGCGCACAGTCCTGCCCCCAACAGGTCTGAGAGGCGCCTGCCCTCCAAGAAGCCGTAGACCAAGCCCCAGATCATGCCCAAGGGCAGCCCGTTGAGCACCAAAGCCAAGGGCTTGAGGTGGACCGGCAGAACGGCAAAGCCCACCAGCGCAAGTTCAGCGACCGCGATGCACGCCACGATGGTCAGCGCCCGACGAGCGCGGGTCATCTCCGAGACGACCTTGATTCCGGCCAGCTTCGAGACGGCGTAGCCGATCACCTGAGCGGTGATGAAGAGGATCTTCAGCTCTAGGTCGCTGTCTCCGTACTGGCCCTCGTAGGTGGCCACTGCGAAGGGCTTCCTGAAGGCGTACATGCAGAAGTAGGCCGAGAAGGCCGCACCCATCGCGTAGATCGTAAACAGCGCAGGAGGGGCCGAGGACAGCCAGCGTCGAATGGACATGGTGCAGCCTCCAGGCGCGCCCGCATCCTGCCACATCAACCTCTCCGAGGCCTGCGCTTGCTGCCTAAAGAGACTCGGTGCAGTAGCTGCAGCTCCACTCTTCCACTGCGCCCAGGCTCTCCTCCACGCAGGTGCTGGAAACACTCAGATCGCACGTCACACTGTTGGGGAGCTGGGTGCCGAACTGGCTCTCCAGGATCTGGATCTCCACCGGAAACATGCTGCCCTTGTAGGCGGTGAGCAGGCTTCCCAAGGTGCGACTGTCTTGGATCGAGCTGCGCTCAATATGAAGGCCTTGGGCCACCTGGATCAGGGCCCCAGAGCTAGAGCGGCTCTCCATGATCTCGGTGTCCAAGATCCGCAGCAGGCGCGATGACAGAAGCGGCCCACCCACCCGCGCGCGGTAGAAGCTGGACCCGCTCAGCTCCATCTCCCCAAAGCCATAGAACATGGGGTATCCAGAGGAGAGATCGGAGGCGTTTTCGACAACGAGTCCATTGAAGCGAACCTCACGTTCCCCCTCAAAGAACATGTGCAGCCCAGAGGAGGAGACGTTGTCCAGCCAACGCATGCGGTTGATCTCCACCCGGCTGCCTTCGAGCTTCTCGCTGGTGGTGATTCCGCCAAAAGCGAAATGGCATCCCTGGACCGTGACATCGTTGAGCACGAGGTCACGCGCATCCAAACGCAGAAGCCCTCCAGAGGCCCGCATGTCTTGAAGGGTGACCGACTCCATGGCCAGTGACTGCGCAGCGATCTCGAGGGGCGTGGCGATCTGCAGGTCCTGAAAGACCATCTCCAACGGTCGTCCAGGCCAGAGCAGCTGGATGTCTCCCTCGCTCAACTCAGGACTGGCCACGATTCGAGTCAGATCGGCGCCGCGTCCAATGAGGTGCACCGAGCCAGTCAGAGACTCCAGCTCCACCAAGTCCTCGTCCACCTCAAAGTCCCCCTCGCCCAGACAGAGGGTCATCCACGGAGCGTCGATCTCCAGCGCTTTGGAGAGGCTCGAGAATCGAAGCTGACCTTCGATCCACTGCACCTGATCGGCTGCCGGATCGCAAACGACCGGCGGCAGCTCTTCAGTCACAGGCGCACAGGCCAGAAGCAGTAGGGTCAACACCCCTTAGGGCTACCACAGCCAGGGCAGGCCCCGCCCCCTGTCATGCCACTTGGTCGTATGCGGCGAGCAACTCACGCGCGTAGCTGCGGGAGACGTCGGTCACCGCGGCACCGCCCACGAGGCGAGCGAGCTCTTCCACACGCCCGTCCAGATCCAGCGTCTCAATCTGCGTGCGGGTGCGGCCCTGCTTGACCTGCTTGGAGATGCGCAAGTGTGTGTCGGCCAACAGGGCGATCTGAGGAAGGTGGGTGATGCAGAGCAACTGTCCCATTCCAGAGAGCTCTCGCAGCTTGGCGCCCACCGTCTCGGCCGCCTGGCCGGAGATCCCAGCATCGATCTCATCAAAGACCCAACTGCGCGGCCCATCTCCGCCGCGCAGAGCGATCTTCAGCCCCAAGAGCACTCGGGAGAGCTCCCCACCCGAGGCCACCTTGGCCACCGCACGGGGCTCCTCGCCGGGGTTGGCGGAGAGCTGGAAGACGACGTCCTCAGCCCCCATGGGCCCCAGTCGCCGGCCATCAGGCAGGCACTCTCCCTCCGTTGCTGGGACAAGCGCCGTGCAGAAGCGCGCCTGCTTCATCGCGAGGGAGCCGAGCTCTTTGGCCATGGATGCGTCCAAGCGCAGGGCCGCTCGCTGACGGGCAGCCGTGAGCTGATCAGCGTGCTCCATCGCCCGCACCCGGGCGTCTTCCACCAGCTTTGCAGCGGCGTCCATGCGCTCGTCCAGGTTGCCCAGACCCTCCAGCTCCTCCTCCAGGCGCTCGACGCACAGATGCAGCTCGCTAGGGTCGCAGCGGTGCTTGCGGGCCATGCGCACATAGAGACGCCTGCGGCGCTCCAGCTCATCCAAGCTCCGCGGGTTGGAGCGGATCTCACGCATGGCGCTCTGCAGCTCCTGGGCCACATCTTCCACTTGGTAGATCAGCTCGGTCAGCCGCTCAGCTTGAACACCAAAGCGCGCATCAAACTCTGCGATGCCCCGCAGCGCGGACTCCGCACGGGTCAGGCGATCCAAGGCAGATCCCTCCGCAGAGTAAAGCTCCCTCTCGGCGTCTCTGGCTCCGCCGCGCAGATCCTCCGCGTGACGCAGCGTGAGGAGGGACTGCTCCATGCCCGCAAACTCACCCTCCACCGGGGAGAGTTCCTTGAGCTCCTGGAGTTGAAAGCGCAGGTACTCCTGCTGCTCTTCCACCCGGTCCGCATCGCGCTTGAGCCTGGCCAAGCCGCGGCGCGCCTCGGCGACGGCTTTGTGGGCGCCAAGGACCCGATCCAACTCCGGCCCACAGCGGCCGTGGCGATCCAAGAGCATGCGGTGGTGCTCGCAGTCCATGAGCAGCCGCTGTTCGTGCTGACCGGAGAACTCCACCAGAACTGAACCGAGGGACTGCAGGTCACTACGCTTGACCGCGCGATCATTCACATAGGAGCGCCCAGAACCCTGCGGAGGCAGGGTGCGTCGGATCTCCAAGGTGTCGGAAAGGGGCAGATCCAGCTCCCGCAGGCGCCGCTGCAGCGCAAGGTTCTCGCCTACGGAGAAGCTGGCGCTCACTTGGGCCCCCGTGCTCCCGGTGCGGACCAGGTGGGTGCCTCCCTTGGCACCCAAGATCAGAGCAAGGCCCTGCAGCAAGACGGACTTGCCGGTGCCAGTCTCCCCTGAGAGCACATTCAGGCCAGGCCCAAACTGCACGCAAGCAGACTCGATGATGGCCAAGTTCTCAATACGCAGCGTCAAAAGCATGGCGCGCCTCCTGTACAACCGTTCAGGCTGACCCCTGCACAATCACTGTTTAGGTGTTCAGTGTCAAGGTGATCACGACCAAAATTTGTCCGCCCCCGTCAAGAGCGAATCCCTAGAGACGCAATACAAGGCCAACATGGCCTCGCACTTGCCCAAGACCGATCCCCCTGTTCTGCAGCTCACAGTGCAGGGACAAGCGATCCACTACACCGACCAGGGTCCCCGCTCCGGCCCCACCGTTGTGGCCATCCACGGCTACCCAGGCTCACCCAAAGACTTTCGCTACATGGGCCCCCACTTGGAGCCAGAGCTGCGCTTGATCCGACTGGCTCTGGCCGGCCAGGGACACAGCCCGCCCGATGGCGGGACAGCCCTGGTTGAACGGGTGGCCTTTGTGCGCCGATTCTTGGATGGTCTCAACTTGGAAGGAGTGATGTTGCTGGGGCACTCCATGGGCGGCGGGATCTCCCAAGCCGTCGCCGCCGAGGAACCGCGCGTACAAGCCCTGGCCTTGCTGGCGAGCGTGGGCCTGAGGAAGCACAAGGGCCTGCGGTGGACCAGCCCGAAAGTACTTCCAGCCCTTCGATCCGAGCTGGGTTGGCGCGCGATGCGCCCAGGGATTCGTCAAGCTTTCACCGGGGCGGGCTTTGCCAAGACCGTCGATGATGAGTCGATGAGAAACGCACTGATCAGCGCCTTGGAACTTGATTTCCCCTACCTGAACACCCTCCCTGAACGCATCTCGGTGCCCACCTTGGTCGCCTGGACGGACGACGACGCTCTGGTGGAGCCGGAGATCTCTGAAGAGATCGCCGCCCGCATGCCCCCAGGACCTCGACTGCACTTCTCGAAGGGCGGGCACAACCTACAAAAACAACACGCGGCCGCAATCAGCAAGGAGCTCCTCACCATGTTGCGGTGAACCGCCCGGGAGGCCCGGGACACTAAGACAGAGGGCTGAAGACGCTAAACAGCCTGGGTGCATCCTCGGATGGGCTCCAGACCCTATCCTTGCGGTCAGCGCGTTATACTCCCGCCCCTCTCCTCGGAGTCGCCATGTTTCAGACCATCGGACGCACCAGAAAGGTGAACCGCCACCGACAACTCGGTGCCGGAATGATGGCCGTGCTCCTGCTCATGACCGCCACCGGCTTCAGCGCCCTCAGCGGCGGTCAAGAGGTCGAAATGCTCGACCTGGAGTCCGTCGTAGTGGACTTCCTCGAGATCACGGACGACGCGCCTCCACCTCCTCCACCGCCTCCGCCCCCCCCTGCTTCCAGCACTCCTGAAGAGGAGGAGGAGGAAGAAGAAGAGGAAGAAGAGGAGGAGGAAGAAGAGGAAGAGGACGAAGAAGTCGAGGTTGAGGAGCTCCCAGAGGAGATCCCTGAGCCCGTCAAAGAGGACAAGCCCCAAGGTGGCATGGAAGGCGGCGTTGTCGGCGGCGTCGAAGGCGGCGTGGTTGGCGGCGTGATCGGCGGCGTGGAAGGCGGCGTACTGGGCGGACAGCTCGGTGGAACCGGCACCAAGTCCGTTCACTGGTCCGCAGTCAAACCCAAACGCGAAGTCCAGCCCAAGTACCCGCAGGCTGCAAAAGAACTGCACCTCGAGGGCGACTGCCAGATCCGATTCTTCATCGACGAAAAGGGCAAGGTGGTCGACGTCAAGATCGAGACCTGCCCAACGGCGTTTCACGACGCTGCCAAGGAAGCCGCTTACAAGTGGGCTTTTTACCCAATGAAGGTTGAAGGTGAGAAGGTCCCCGCGACCTTCGTACTCAAGCTGACCTTCGTACTCGACTGACCCCATCTCTACGCTGACGCAGGACATTCCCCCTCATGGCATTTGATCTCCAGCATCTCTGGGAAGCTGCTACTCCCTACACCCTCTTCATCTTCGCCATCATGCTCGTCATGGGCGTGATGTCGGTGTACGTCGGTATCGAGCGCTTGGTCACCCTGAACAAGGCGCGCAACCAATCCCGCGACTTGGCCGAGGCACTCTCCAAGCCCCTGGCCGACAACGACATCGCCAAGAGCCTGAAGCTCTGTAGCGATGAGCAGTACAAGTCTTCGTACCTAGGCAACATCATGAAGGCCGGTCTGGCGGAGATCAACACCCGCTTCGACCGCCACGGTGTGAACGCTGCCCTGCGCGCCATTGAGCGTCAGAGCACCCAGGAAGACATGGACCTGCGTCGGGGAATGAACATCCTGGCCACCGTCGGTTCCACTGCACCCTTCGTGGGTCTGGTCGGCACCATCTTCGGCATCATCAACGCCTTCGGCGCGATGGCCAGTGGCGAAGAGACCGGTCTGGCTGCCGTCTCCGGCGGTATCTCCGAGGCACTGGTGGCCACGGCAGTCGGTATCTTTGTTGCCATCGTCGGCGTCTGGCTCTTCAACTTCTTCACCGCGCGCTTGGAGATCATCGACAACGACATCTCCATCTCGGTTCAAGAGTTCACCGACTGGTGCGAGAAGCGCCTGTTGGCTGGCCCCTCCGACGACCCCACCGAGCAGGTGCTCGCTACCAAGGGCAAGTAGTCCATGGGAGCCAAGCTCGGCGGTGGTGGCGGCGCTGTAAACGACATCAACGTCACCCCACTCATTGACGTAATGCTGGTCCTGCTGATCATCTTCATGGTGGTCACGCCCATGCTGTCCAACAACGTCAACGTGACGCTGCCCACCGCAGCCTCGCCTACTCCAGGCCAGGACAAGGGCCAGCACATCGTGGTCAGCGTGGACGCAGACGGCGCCCTTTACATGGGCAAGAGTCCCATCGAGCTGGACGCCTTGGTGGACGAAGTAAACGAGGAATACCGCAAGAACCCCTCACGCAGCGTGTTGATCCGTGGCGACAAGGACCTGCTCTACGGACAGGTCCGCCAGGTGATGGACACCTTGGGCGAGAGCGGCATGACCACCGTGCAGCTGGCTGTCGACAAGCCCTCTGGAGGTGAGTGATGGGTGCCAAGCTCGGCGGCGGCAAGAAGGTTCAGGGAGACATCAACGTCACCCCCCTCATCGACGTGATGCTGGTGCTGCTGATCATCTTCATGGTGCTCTCCCCCCAGATGATCACCGAGATGACCAGCCAGGTTCCAGGTCCTCCCAAGGACCGTCCCAAGCCCAAGGACGCCGACAAGCCCAACCAGCTCGTCGTGGCGGTCTACGAGGACGGAACCACCGCGCTCAACATGGCGCCCATGGACCGCAAAGAGCTCTTCTCGCAGATCCGGATGCGTCTGGATGCCCGCGAGGCCGAGAAGCGCGTGGTCTTCGTCGATGCCCATCCTGAGCTGGACTACGGCAGCGTGGTCGCAGTGATGGACTTGGTCAAGGACGCCGGCAAGGGCAACAGCGGTGAGAAGAGCGTGCGCGTTGGTCTCGCACGCATGAAGGACGAGGGGCCTAAGCGCGCCGAAGCCCCAGCAGCACCGAGTGAGACCCCAGCCCCTTAAGGGCCTGGGGCTGCCCACTGGGCCTGCCAAAAATCAAGGACCTGCCTGTGTTTGATCTAGAATCTTGGGCAGCGCCCCGCCGCGAGATGCTGCAGCAGAAGATGGACGCGCTCTTTGCCGACGCGTGGCCTGAGCCTTTCCGCGCCATGTGCCTGCACTCCCTGCAGACCGGCGGCAAGCGCATGCGGCCTCTGCTGACCTTGGCAGCCTTCGAGGCGGTCGACGGTGGCAACCCCGAGCACGCCGTACCTGCTGCGCTGGCCATTGAGTTGGTTCACACCTACTCCCTGGTTCACGACGACATGCCCTGCATGGACGACGACGCCGAGCGCCGCGGCAAGCCGACCACCCATGTGCTCTTCGGCGACGACATGGCCCTTTTGGTGGGCGATGCACTCTTGACTGAAGCCTTCCGGCTCCTCACCGACCCCGCGTTGCCACCGGAGCTGGCCATCGCTCAGGTTCGCGAGCTCTCGACCTCTGCTGGCTACTTGGGGATGGTGGGCGGCCAGGCCAGCGACCTGGGCGCGGGCGGTCCAGTGACCGATGTGGAGACCCTCACCCGTCTGCACCGCGGCAAGACCGGCGGTCTGATTCGATGCGCGGTCCGGATGGGCGCGATGGCGGGCGGCGCCAAGCCCATGCAGCTGCAGGCCCTCACGCACTTCGCAGAGGCCGTTGGGCTGGCTTTCCAGCTCGCAGACGACGTCCTGGACGCCGAAGAGGATGCAGGCAGCGACGGCCCTCCCAGCTTCGTGAAGCTGATGGGCGTGGAGGGAACCAACGCCAAGGCCCGTGAGCTGGCAGCCCAGGCCCGCGGGGCCTTGGAGGCCGTGCCTCAGGCAGACGCCTTGGAAGCCTTGGCGCTGTTCACCGTCGAGCGCAAAGTCTGATGGCCAAGGCGCCCAAGCGCCGTTTGGACCAGCTCGTACTGGCCCGCGGATTGGTGCCTTCACGCCAGCAAGCTCAGGGCCTGATCGTGGCCGGTCGGGTGCTGGTCGACAACGTGCCCGTCACAAAGTGCGGCGCCCAGATTCGAGAGGACGTGGAGCTGCGCATCAAGGGTGCACTGATGCCCTTCGTCAGCCGCGGTGGTCTGAAGCTCCAAGGGGCGCTGGCAGCCTTCGCCGAGGTCCAGGTGGCCGGACGCATCTGCGCAGACTTGGGGGCCTCGACCGGGGGATTCACCGACTGCCTGCTCCAAGGGGATGCGGCCCGCGTCTACGCCATTGATGTGGGCTACGGACAGCTTGCTTGGTCCATCCGAGAGGACCCTCGGGTGGTTGTGATGGAGCGCACCAACGCGCGCACCTTGGAGGATCTGCCGGACCCCATCGAGCTGGTCGTGGGCGATCTGAGCTTCATCGGCCTGGGCAAAATCCTACCGGCCATCGCGCGGATTACCGCCCCAAGAGCGGACTGTGTGCTGCTGATCAAACCCCAGTTCGAGGTCGGACCCGCCGGCCTGAGGAAGGGCGGGGTGGTCAAGTCGGACGAGCTTCGGGAGAAGGCGGTGGCAGACGTGCTGCTGTGCGCCCGGGAATTGGGTTTCACCTTCCTGGGCCGAATCGAGAGTCCGATTCAAGGCGCAAAGAGCGGCAACATCGAGTACCTCGTGCACCTGCGGGCACCCTGACGCGCGCGGTGCTACCCTACAAGACCGGAGGATCCCTTGCTGCTGCTCACCTTGGCCTGTACCTGGATCTCAGAAGCTGACGTAGATGCCCGCCTGGACCAGCTCGACGACGATGGAGACGGCTTCTCCATCGCCGATGGGGACTGCGATGACCAGAGCGCCAGCAGCTACCCAGGCGCCGACGAGGTCTGGTACGACGGCGTGAATCAGGACTGCGCAGATGAGCAGGACTTTGACGCGGACGGCGACGGCTTTGACGGCAACGGCGGCGAGGACTGCAACGACTCGAACCCCGAGATCAATCCCTCCGCGGCCGAGATTTGGTACGACAACATCGACCAAGACTGCGCACAGGACAGCGACTTTGACGCGGACCAAGACGGTGAGAACCGTGTCCCCGAGGGCGCAGACTGCGACGACACCGATGGCGGCATCAACTCCAGCGCGACCGAGGTCTGGTACGACGGCGTAGACGCAGACTGCAATGGCGGAGACGACTTCGATGCAGACCTGGACGGCTCGCCCAGTCCCGATGACTGCGATGACGCCGACGCGAGCATCTACCCAGACGCCGTCGACACTTGGTACGACGGCATCAACTCGAACTGCGATGAGATCGACGAGCTAGGAGACTACGACCAGGACGCGGACGGCGCATACCAGGCCGACGCTCTGACCGAGCCTGTGGACTGCGACGACGTTGACCCACAGGCCTACCCTGGCGCGGTCGAGGATCCCTCAGACATCCGTGACCTGGACTGCAACGGCAGCGCCACCGGCTTTACCGGAACAGCTCTGGACATCAGCTTGGCCAACGCGCGCAACCTCTCCTCGGTCTCCGACGGGAGCGCTGGCTATGTGAGCTTCCTGGCGACCTCGGCCTCGGACTCCGGCAGCCTCTCTCTGAGCAACGCCGCCGTGGTGCTCGAGTACGACGACACCCCACAGAACGGAGCCTTGACCACCCGCGGCTGGCTCTCCACCTCCGCTTTGGACGAGGGCCTGGACTTCATCGTCTCGGACGGCACCATCGTGGGCGCCGCTGGCTTGCTCACGACCGCAAGCCGCTCCTTGCTCTTGAAGCGGGACACCACGGCCACACCAAACCAGTGGAGCGCGCCCGCTGCGGGCATCGCCAGCTCCTTCAATGACACCGCCATCGCGCAGGACACAGACAGCAGCGTGCATGCCGTGGGCTGTGCAAACGACGGCATCCAATACATCAAGGTCGGTAGCCTGACCTCGCCGACGGTCACAATGAGTGACTATGACACCAGCCAACCAGCCGAGAACTGCGAGCTCTACTTGGACGGCAGTGGAACCGGCCTGCTCGGACTCACCGACGCTGCGACCGGCGAGTACGTGGTCATGGGCTGGGACACCAGCCTGACCGAAATCGTCTGGGTTGAGCTGTCCCGGGAGCCTGGCGTCAGCCTGCTGGATCTGGACTGGGACAGCCTGGAGAGCAGCTTGGTAGAGGTCTCCGTGGACCAGACCGCAGCTGAGATCGTGCTCACCGACGGGGTGGATGTGGCGAGCATTGTGCCCAGCGTGACCCCAGTGCAAGCCGCCTGGGACGTGAACCCGATCACCGGCACCCTCTACGTGGTCTGGACCGATACCGCTGGCGACGGCGGCTTTGCTTGGGGCACCCTGAGCACCGGCTTCACGACGGCCGAGGTGACCCTTCCCTGGCCCGCGAAGGAGCTGACGGTGATGGCCCAGAGCGATGGAAGCACGGCTCTGATCGTGGCAATCAATGCCGCGAATGCGGCGCAGGCCGTGGTGGTCGCGCCCTAAAGGTCTTTAGGGCGAAAGCTCCGGCTCAGCGGTCACCGGTACGGGCACACCACGCACGTACACCTTGCTCCAGGTACGCAGGCCTTGGTCGTCTTCCGCCAAGACCACCAAGGTGTTTCGGCCGGGCTCCAGATCCAAAAGCAAGCTCTGCTCCCAGCGACGGCCTACCCCGGCCTGCCAAGAGAGCTTTCGCCCTTGGTGCCACACCACGACGTGGTCGATTCCGCGCTCGTCCTGCGCTTGAATCGGCATGCTGTAGGGCCCCACTTCGGCGTTCAAGGGCGCCTGGATGCCGACTTGGGGCGCGCGCAGGTGAACCGGCCGACCATCCAGGGGCAACTCCATGGCCATCGAGGCGATCTCCCCAAAGCGCTGGGTCTCGATGATGAGTTGGATGGGGATGCTCTGCAGGGCGGGATCCACACGGCTGGTGTCGATGCCCAACTGCAGCGTGACCTCGCCGTCGGCGGCCATGCTGGGCACCAGGCTGTCGTACTGGGTGAGCTGAACCCCAGAGCTGGGCGCCACCTCGAAGCGTGCTCGAATCCCCTGCAGAGGGTGCTCGGCGTGGTTGCTCACGCGCAGCTCGGCGCGCTCCCCTTGTGCGTCGGTGACCCGGTGCACACGCACGCTCACCTGGGGCTGAGGGAGGCCCTCGTAGCCCAGAATGCTGGTGCCCTGGTCCACTTCCGGGCGTCCGTCGCTCTGCACCACGACACTCACCGAGCTCTCTCGGCCAACGGCTGCGAAGGGGATCTGAACCTGAGCCAAGCCCTCGGAGGTCTGCCCGGGCGCAAGGTAGCCCACAGGCAGCACGTAGCGGGTCCAGGTCCTGTCGCTGGACTCCAGGCGCACCATCACGCGGTACAGCGGCTCATCGCCGGTGTTCGTGACCCGGGCCACCAACTCAGCCGCCTCGCCCGCCCGTGCAGGCTCTCGCGTGAAGACTTGAACGGAGAGCTCCGGCGCGAGGCCCAGCTCGGGTGCGGCACGCCAGTCGATCTGGCGCGCTGCAAACGTCGCGACCAGGCGCTCTTCTTCTTCGACACGGACCAGCTCACGCACCTGACCGGCGGCGTCCAGCACAGGCGAGCGCGCCATCTCCCCAGCCGACTGAGCGAGGACTCGAACGGCCAGCTCTTCCCATAGATCGCTGCGCTCCGGGATCTCCCCGCTCTCGCGCCATCCAGGCTGCTCTTCGACGAAGAGCAGGGGCTCAGGGCCGTCGGGCTCCTTGAAGTCGTCCAGGTAGCGCACCCCGTTGGGCTCAAAGCGCACCACGCCGATGGGCAGGTCTGCGGCCACGCCGTGCTCATCGTGAATGCTCAGGCCGCCGGAGAGCAGGTACTGCGCGACCGTCAGCTTGAGGCGCACATCGGGCCGCAGGGTGTAGACCTTCTGCACTGTGCCCTTGCCGTAGCTGCGGGTGCCCAAGAGCACAGCGCGGTCCAGCTCGCGAAGGGAGCCGGCCAGGATCTCGGAGCCCGAGGCGGTGCGGTGGTTCTGCAGGATCACGACCGGAATCTGAGGCTCGTTGCCGTCCTCGTCCGCCCAGAGGTGCTCCACCAAGCCGCGCACCTTGCCCCCGTCCGGGCCAACCGTGCGAACCAGGTCACCAGCCGGCACGAAGGCGTCGGCGGACTTGGCCGACTGGAGCATGGAGCCGCCGGTGTTGTCCCGCAGATCCAGAACCAAGCCGCGCTCCAAGGCACCTTGAGCCTCCAGCTCGTCCAGCCCCTGCAGCAGGTAGACCTCGGTCAGCTCGGAGAAGTGGTCGATGCGGATGTAGCCAAAGCCACCCACCAGCACCTTCCAGGAGACGTTGGGCTCCCGAACCTCGTCCCGCGTGATCACAAAGTCCAGCACTTCACCATCGGGCTCATCGCGCACAGCGCGCCGCACCTGCACCATCACCTGGGTGCCCTGCTCCCCAATGAGCAGCTCGGTGATGTCCTTGACCCCCATCCCCACCAGCGACTGACCGTCCACGCTGATCAGCTCATCGGCCGTGCGCAGGCCCGCCTTGTACGCCGGATTGTCCACGAAGACTTGGCTAAGCACCACACGCCCATTCTCGGTACGAACCCGCGCGCCGATGCCAAAGTAGGTGCCCTTTAGGCGCTTGTCGAAGGCCTGAAGGCGCTCGCCGTAGAGAACCCGCGAGTGCTGATCCAAGGCCTGGGCAGCCCCAGCCAGGAGCAGAACGTCCAGCTCCACCTCATCCAGTGGCAGCTCGGCCTGGCGGACCAAAGACTCGACCTCTCGCAGCCCATCGGCCAAGCTCTCCCAGTCCCATGCGCTCACGCGCCCAAGCTCACGGCCATCTCCGGCACGCAGCACCAAGAAATCGCCTTCCTGCTCCGCCAAGAGCCACTCGATCTCGTCTTCGAGCTCTTCGCCAGCGGCCACGAGCAAATCAAAGGGCTGCACATCGGCACGGTGCAGGTACAAACCCTCAATTCGCGCCAAGCCCGAGGTGTAGAGATCCGGCGCCTCTGCGATGGCAGGACGCGAGAGCAACCCCAGACAGAGTAGGCCCAGGGACAAATGTGGGGCCAGTGTGCGCAAGCGAATCATTGTCATGGAAGATACCTGCCGAACAGGACGGGCGCCACGCCCTGGAAGGAGACCATGGACCAGCAACGACTCAAGGCCCTGCTCGAGCAAGTTCAGAGCGGCCAAACTCCGATAGAACAAGCCGCCGCAGCGCTCTCAGGTGAGGGCGTGGCCATCGACGGTGACACTGTTGCAACCCCCGATACCCGCCGGGCAATCCGTCGCGGGATCCCCGAAGTCGTCTTCGGCCAAGGCAAGACCGCCGAGCAGATCATCTCCATCATTGGGGTGCTGGACAAAGCCGGTCAATCCAGCCTGGTCACCCGAATTGGCGCACAAGCCGCCGAAACGGTGCGCGAGAGCTGGCCCGATGCCACCTACCACGCCACCGCTCGTGTCTTGGAGCGACAGGTTGGCCCTTGGACAGACCGTGGCCAAGGTACCGTCCTGATCATCTGCGCAGGCACCTCTGACTTGCCTGTCGCCAGCGAGGCCAGTGTGGTCGCCCGTGCCTTGGGCAACCGCGTCAAAAAGGTCACCGACGTTGGGGTGGCCGGCCTGCACCGCATCTTGCGCCACCAGGAGGATCTGGCCCAAGCGCGGGTCGTCATCGTGGTCGCCGGCATGGAAGGGGCCCTGCCCAGCGTCGTAGCGGGATTGACCGACCGTCCCGTCATCGCGGTCCCCACCAGCGTGGGCTACGGCGCCAGCTTCGGCGGATTGGCGGCCCTGCTGGGCATGCTCAACAGCTGCGCAGCCGGCGTGAGCGTCGTGAACATCGACAACGGATTTGGCGCCGCCTACCAAGCCACCTTGATCAACCGGCTGAGCTGATGCGTACCCTCTGGATCGACGCCCGCGCAGGACTCGCCGGAGACATGCTCTGTGCCGCCCTGCTTCACGCCGGAGGCGACCTGGTCGCCCTGCAGCACGAGATCGACAAGCTGGCCTTGCCGGCGCTCACCCTGCGCACCCAGGTGGTCACGCGAGGCGCCTTCTCCTGCTTGCACTTCAAGGTGCTCAGCGGAGAGCAGGCTGCCGACGCCCAGGCCCCCTGGCAAGCCCCCGGCGCCGATGACGGGCACGACCACAGTCACGGCCACAGCCACAGCCACAGCCACAGCCACAGCCACAGCCACGACCACAGCCACGACCACAGCCACGATCAGAGCGACCCTGCCTCGTGGCAGTCCATCCGAGCCCAGATCACCCAGGCCGGACTCTCCAAAGGCGTTCAGGGCAAGGCGCTCTCCGTCTTCCAAGCCTTGGCCATCGCCGAGGCCCAGGTCCACGGCATGCCGGTCGACCAGGTCACTTTCCACGAGGTCGGTGCGGCCGATTCCATCGCCGACATTGTCTCCGCCTGCGTGCTCCTCGAGCAGCTGGGCATCACAGAGATCCGCTGCACCGAGCTGCCCATGGGTGGCGGCCCTGTGAAGACCGCCCACGGCCAGATCACCGCGCCGGCCCCGGCTACCGTCACCTTGCTCCAGGGATGGCCCTGCTTCCAAGACGGACGCAAGGGTGAGCTTGTGACCCCCACAGGGGCCGCCCTGGTGGCCACCCTGGCCAAGCCTGGACCGATGCCGGCCATGCGCCCGCTGTCCTCGGGTTTCGGAGCCGGAACATGGAATCCCAGCGACTGGAGCAACCATGTGCGTGTGGTCCTGGGTGAGGCGAGCCAGGGGACGCAAGATCAGACCCCCACCGCAGTGCTGCAACTGCAGACCCAGGTAGATGACATGCGCGGTGAGGAGATCCCCGCGCTGCTGGATGCCCTGTTCGCCGCGGGCGCATTGGACGCCTGGACCCAGCCCGTCAGTATGAAGAAAGGGCGACCTGGCCAGCTGCTCAGCGCGCTCTGCAGGCCCCAAGACCGGGCGGCTCTGAGCCGGGCCATGCTGCGCCACAGCACCAGCTTCGGACTGAGGGTGCAGGCCCTGGAGCGGGACATCCTTCGCCGAGAACACCTCGAGGTACAGACACCCTTTGGACCCATTCGCGTCAAGGTCGGGTGGCTCGGAGAGGAGCGCCTACAGGCCAGTCCAGAGCACGCCGACTGCGCCCGAGCTGCACTGACCCACGACCAGCCCCTGCGCTCGGTGTACGCTGCTGCACAGGCCGCATATCGCGCGTCCACACCGGAGTAGCGCCCATGGCCCGCTTGTCGGTCTCCAGTCCTCAGCTCGCAGAGCGCCTCCAACGCGCTGGCCACAGCGTCACGTGGCGTCCCAGCGGTCCTGTGGACGCCGAGCTGCTCTTGATCGGCTTCGAAGACGGCCCCATCAGCGGCCCCGAGTGGGTGCGGCTACAGCGTAAGCGCGTCCAGGCCACCCCTCTGCTGGTGGTGTGCTCCAACACGGAGCAGGCAGAACTCGCCCTGGCCGCGGGCGCAGACGACGTGGTGCGCACGCCACTGTCTCCTTCCGTTCTCGCCGCCCGCCTACGCGGTTGGCTGGCGGCCCCCAGCCCCTCCTTGAGCGATGCAGCCGGGGCCTCCGATCTTCTGCCACGCTTGGTGGAAGCCTCTCCCGACCCCGTGGTCGCCGTCGATCTGCAAGGGCAGATTCTGCTCTTCTCCCGGGCCGCTGAAGAGGTGCTCGGCTACCCCGCCGATCAGGTCCTGGGACGCATGCACGTCGGTCAGTTCTACGCCGCTGCTGGAGATGCCAGCGACGTGATGGCCCGCATGAAGGCCGCCGAAGGACACCGCATCAACGGCCACATCGTGCGTCTGCGGAGCGCCGGAGGAGAGTCCATCTTGGTTCAGCTCTCCGCAGCCTTGCTGCACGACGCCATGGGCCGTCCAGTGGCGACAGTGGGGATCTTCCGCGACGACAGGGAGCGCCTGCAGCTGGCACGTGCCCTGGAGAACACCACCGACCAACTGGTCCAGAGCGAGGCCAGGGGAAGCTTGCTCGACGCCGCACGGGCAGGCTTGGCCGAGCTCTCAGATCCCCTGACAGAGGCCCTTGGCCGCCTGGAATTGGCGAGCCTGAGTCCCCAGGTTGACCCCGGCGTGCGGGTGCAGCTCTCCCAAGCTGCCAGCCCTCTGGATCGGGTGCTCAAGCGAACTCGGGAGTTGACGGAACGCCTGGACTCGGGCACCTGAGGAAGCAGCGCCCCCCCTTGGGGGTTGGAGACGCCCATGTTCCTGATGCTTTCCTCATTGGCCTTGGCCACCCAGCTCGACATTCACGTGGAGCCCTGTCCCACTGGGAACGGCACCGCACGGATCTACTCCAAGGTGAGCGCCAACACCCACGGCGGCTGGGACAGCGACCTGGTCAGCTACTCCACCGAGGGGCAGTTCAGGGAATACGCCATCGCCACCTGCCCAGAGGACCTGTTCACGGTCTACGGCCAGGACATGCTCAAGATCTCGCCCACGGATGAGCAGCTCTCCCAGATCGGGGTCAAGCTCAGCGAGATCCAGAAGGTCACCGGGGACCCTGACTCTCTGGAGACCTGGGACCGCTACCTGATCGCCGCGGAGATGTACAAGATCCTGGAAGCGGATCACCGCATGCTCTACCAGCTCTACCTCGAGGCCAGCTGGACCGCGCGAGACGAGGCCGTCGGCGTGTACATCGGCCTGGAAGGGCCCATCCAAGCCCGTGAACTCTTGGACCAAGGTGCCGCAGAGCTCAAGCGCACCGACTTGAACCCCCGCCAGCGCAAGATTCTGCTGCACAACTTGGCCCGGGTGGCCCACCGCGGCGGCTTTGGAGCCGAGCGCGACCAATACCTCAAGGCCTTTGAGAAGGTCGGCAGCCTGGACGCGGAGGAGAAGGAGGCCCTCAAGCGCTTCCGCTGGATCGTGGGCGAAGTGGAGCCCAAGCTGCAGCGCCTGGCCATGGCGGAGATTCAGGCCTATCTGGCCAGCGAGCCCAGCGACCCCGTGGAGCTCACCCGCGCCACCTACCTGCTGGCAGACCTGTACCGACGCAACGGTGAGCCTGAGATCGCCGTACAGGGCTTTGCCCTGGTCGCGGTACATCCAGACTCCCCCACGCAGCTCAAAGACTTGAGCGCGTGGTTCGGTAGCCAGCTCTAAGCGCGCGCTCCGGCTCAGTCCTCGTCGGGCTGAATCCAACCCAAGCGCACCAACATGGCCTCGGCCCGGTCAATGTCTCTGCCCATGAGCTCGAAGAGCTCCATCAGAGCCTTGTCTCCAGCCTCTTCCGTCATCTTTCCCTTGGCATCGGTCAGCTCATCCCCCAGGTCCTTGCAGACCACCGAGAGGGCCACGACCACCATGCAGTACTCGCCGATGGACTCAAAGACCAAGGTCGCCTTCCAGCGCATGCGCTTGTAGCGCACCTGGTAGACCTTCTCGTCTCGGGAGTCGAAGACATAGACGCAGTCATCGCCAGCGCGGCCAATGACCGTGTGGTTCTCGTCCCAGTTCTTGAACTGCTCCCCGGTGGAGGGGTCATAGATGTAGCCGGCCTGCAGGCCCCAGAGCTTGCGTAGGCTGGGCAGGGTCAAGTCGGCTGGCCAGTAGCTCAGGCGCAGATCGACCGGGCCGAAGTTGGCGTACATATCCGCCAAACCACCAGGAAGGGTGCCGGGCCCGGCCCAGTTGGCCTTGGGCTGAACGGCGGTCATCGCCTCGGGGTAGTGCGTGCGTACGAGCTTGCGGGCCTTGCCGAGGTAGGACACCAACGCCATTGAACACTCCAGTCAGGCCTGCAGCCTAACCCGTCAGCGACGCTTCCCCTTGCCGGATCCCGCGCGCTTCTTGCGGCGGCTCTTCACGCTGGGTCGAGGAGAGGGAAGCGAGCGTCGCTGAGCCAGAAGCTCTGCGCGCTCAGGGGCTTCCTGAGGCAGGCGGCCGATGCCCGCTGTGAGCGCGGCCTGCGCCTTTTCCGGCCGCCGAAGCCTGACCCAAGCTGTGCCAAGCGAGGACACGGCGCGCGCGCACACCTTGGGGTCGGCGCCGAGGGCTGCCAGCTCCAGGTGTGGGATGGCCGCCTGGCACTGGTTCAGGTTCAGCAGCGTGACGCCGAGCGCCAGCTGTGCGGCGTGAAGGCTTGGGCTGGCGGACTCCATCGCCGCGGCCAGCGCCTGCTTGTGCGCAGCCAGAGCCTTGCGGGGCTGTCCGAGCTGCAGATGCAGGTTGCCCAGCTCCACAAGGGCCATGCTCTTGTCGCTGGCGTGGGCGACCTGCTCGGCGAAGTACTCCAGTGCCTCCTCTTTCCGGCCTGCGGCAGACAACGCACGTCCGAGCTGCTCCCGAGCAAGCGCCAAGCGGCGCGCATCTTCGGCCACCGCGCGTACAGCCTCTTGGGCCATGGCCACACAGCTCTCGGCGTCCAAGGGCAGGCACAGGGCGACCTCGCTGCGGTCCAGGTAGAGATCTGCACCCCGAAAGCCGGCGTCCCAAGAACGGGCGAGCCAGGTGTGCGCCGACTCCCAGTCCTCCTTCCAGAAGGGCGGATAGGCCCGCAGCCACATCAGCTCACCGTTGGCGGGGTCCTCGGCCAACAGAGCATCCATCGTGGCTGGCTTGAGGGCTCCAGGCCGCTCTCGCAGCAAGCGCAGCCCTTCCATCTCCAGCTCACTCAGGGGCATCGTTCGGCTCCCCTTCGGGTTCCTGGCCCATGGCGCCACCCAACTTCCAAGTGGTCATCCAGCCGACCGGCACGATGAAGAAGCCCGCCAAGGTCACGGCACTCAGGCCCACAACGACGAGCATCCCAAGGGACTCCACGCCGCGGTTGGCGGCGAAGGTCAGGCTCAGGAAGGACAGGATGGTGGTCGCGGCGCTCAGACCGCTGGCCCACCCTGTGGTGCTCAGGGCCTTGAGCACACGCCCAGGGCCTTCCTCCGCCAAGCGATGGAGCAAGTGAATGACCACGTCCACGCCGATGCCGAGCAGGATTGGAATGCCCACCAGGTTGAGCACCGTCAGGTTGACCCGTGCCAGCACAAGAGCTCCCGCGCCCCAGGTCATGCCCAGCGCGAGCACGGCCATGGCCCCCAGAGAGCGGCGGATGGCCGTGACCCGTGTGCCCTTCTTGAGCAAGGAGGGCAAGGCTTGGCCCAAGGTACCCAGCCAGACCAAGATCACCGCCCCAGCACCGACGACAGGTGCATCGCGCTGCAGAATGCGAGAGAGCGAGCCCACCACCAGGTACTCACCGGCTGCGGGAATGCCGCGCGACTCAAAGAAGGTCTCCGCCTGACGCTTGAGCTCAGCGACCTTGTCCAAGTTCCAGACGTTGCCGGCCGGGAAGACGAGCAAGCGGTGGTGGTTCTCGTCTGCACCGACCATGTGCCGGACACCCTTGGGCAGCTGGTCGATTGTGACTGGGGTCAGATCCGCGCCGTCCAGAACCGCCAAGTTCTGCTTGAGGGGCGCCGGCAGGTAGATGTAGTTCTCGTCCAGGGACAGGGCCTGGATCTCCCGGAGCAGCTCGAAGCGTCGCTCCTGCTCGGCTGGCAGGATGTCGTGGACGGAGATGATGCGTCCGATCTGGTCTGCCTCTCCGGAATCCCGCAGCGCCCGCAGCTCCAAGGCCCCAGCACGCAAGGCCTCGCTGTCGGGGTAGTCGGCGATGATGGCCGCATAGGTCAGCTGAACCAATGCACGGTCTCGATCCGAGAGCTCCTCGTAGGCCATGCCTTCGCGCTTGAGCACGCTCAGGTCCTTCTCCATGGTCAGGTTGCGGGCAATGACCCCGAACACGACGGAGATGGCCAGGAGTCCCAAGAGCACCACGGGCGCAAAGCGGTAGGTGGGGGGACGGGCCTTGAGCCGGCTGATGGGCAGAGTGCGTGGCCGCCACGCCCGCGGCTGCTTCTCACGCCAGGCAATGAGCACCGGCATGAGCATGAGCACGCTCACCAAGCAGGCACTGACACCAAAGGCGAGCAACACACCGAGCTGGGAGAAGCCCTTGAACTGGGCCAAGAGCAGTCCCATGAAGCCGCCCACGGAGGTGATGCCGGCTGCAGCGCAAGGGGGGCCAGTCTGGTCCCAAGCCTTCACGATGGCGTCTTCCAAGGACGCCGAGTTGCCCCTCTCCTCGCGGTAGCGAGAGTAGAGGTGGATGGCAAAGTCGATGCCCAGCCCCACCAAGACCGCGCCAAAGATGGCGGTGTAGCTGTTCAAAGAGCCAATCACGATGGCTGCAAAGCCGAAGGTAAAGGCTGTGCCGACCAGCAGAGGCGTGAACAGGATGGGCAGCACCCGGGCATCTCGGAGTGCGCCGAGCAGAAGCAGCAAGACCAAGACCACCGAGACGCCCGCTGTCCACCGCATGTCGCCCATGATGCCGTTGACGTCGTCGACGTTGTACTTGTAGGCCCCGCCGATCCAGACCACTTCAACGCCGCTGGACTCTGGGTCCAAGTCGGCGATGGTCTGGTCCAAGTAGGTCATGAAGGCCCGACAGAAGGGCAGATCAGGCGCGGGCCCCGAGGGCTGAATGACGATGCGCTCCAGGTTGGGGAGCCCTTGCTCGTCTTCTTGTTGGGAGGCTTGGCTCAGCAAGCTCCTGCGCTCGTCCGCCAAGTTCAGCTTCTCGGTCATCGGACCCAAGCTGAGCAAGCGCGAGGCCACGATGGGGTTGGCCATGGTCCGGCCGCTGGCCACCGCAGAGCTGAGGCGGTTGCGCATCTCCACCAAAGTCTGGGTCTCCACGTGGGCCAGGCCCAAGCGAAGGGCCAGCTCGTCGTCCACGTCGTAGACCGCGTAGTTCACAAACTCCGGGTGCTGCTCGAGCTCGGCCTGTAGCTTCAAGAGGAAGGCGCGGGTGTCTACTGGGTCACCGGCAACCGCCACCGAGACGAGGTTGAGCCCGCTCTCGGCATCGTTGAGCGCCTTGAGGTTCTGGCTCGCCGCGTCCGTCTCCGGCATGAGGTTGAGCACATCGGAGTCCACGGTGAGCGTGGAGGCAAAGCCCAGCGAGACCAGGGTGAGCACCAGGTAGCCGATGGCCACCGCCTTGCGATGCCGCAGCACCCAACGGGCCAAGCGACCAAAGATGGTGCGCGGCTCTACCGGTGTGGTTGTCGGCTGCTGCTCGGAGATGCGACCTCCCTCTCGTTGGCGCCCGCGGCCCTTAACCCAACTCTTCTCCCTCTGGGCCTTTAGGAAGGCACCCGCCAATCCGATCCCTTGAGCAGGCCGACAAGGGGGGTGTTGGGGAAGGCATCAGAGGGGGTACAAAAGTATCCAGGGGTTCAAAAGTAAACCGGTCCCAAGTGGATCACATTTGACCCCCCGCCCAGACAGATTGAGTGATTTCAATCACTTAAATAAAAGTCTAAAGTTGGCACACCGGATGCATTGAGCTTCAGCGAGACAACACACGGCTCCCTGGAGATTCCAAATGGCAACAGCACTCGCACTGGCAAGCACCGCAGCCCCCACCGCCAAGGGCAACGCGACCCCGCCCCACAGCAAGGAGCGTGAGCAGCTGATTCTGGACCACTACCCATTGGTCCGGACCATCGCCAGCCGCATGATTCGCCGCTTCCCCGCCAGCGTGGACCTGGACGAGTTGGTCAACGTCGGCACCTTGGGCCTCATTGATGCTGTTGACCGCTTCGACACCTCCCGCAACGTGCCTTTCAAGGCCTACGCCGAGATTCGCATCCGCGGCTCCATCGTCGACGCCCTGCGCGAGAACGACTGGGTCCCACGCAGCGTTCGCCGCAAGGTCAACCGCATCGAGTCCGAGCGCGACCGTCTCTTCCGTGAGCTGGACCGTCAGCCCACCCGCGAGGAGATGGCCAAGTCCCTCGAGATCAGCGTCGCCGCATACGAGGATCTGGCCGCCGATGCGCAGATTCGCAAGCTGGTCAGCCTGGACGCTCCCCTGGACAACGAGTCCGGCACCCCCCTCTCCGAGAAGGTCGCTGGCGATGATGAGGACCTCTTGGACAGCTGGGTTCGTGATGAGCTCATTCAAGAAGTCATCCAAGCTGTGCACCACCTCCCCCAGAAGGAGCGCACCGCAGTCGGCCTGTATTATTTGCACGGCCTGACCTTGAAGGAAATCGGCGAAGTACTTGGCGTTACGGAGAGTCGTGCCTGCCAGCTTCGCAGCCAAGGAATTAAACGCCTCAAGTTTCGCGTCGCCAGGACCGTTCACTAAGTCGCACCCACTGGACGGTTCCAGGCGGTGTCACCCAGGACATGGCATGGACAAGCAAATCTCTTCTCTCGACCATACCCCCGCCGCTGCTCCCAACGAGAAGGGGGACCGTGCCGCCTACGTGGCCGAGCTCCGAGCCCGCTATTTGAACGGCAGCTTGGATGAAGTCCTGATTCCACAGGACGCCAAGGTTCCAGACGCCCTGCTCCAGGCCCTGTTTCCGCACATCTTCCCCGAGAAGGGTGAGAAGAAGAGCTGGAAGCACTGAGTTTATTGTCGCGCCTCCGGCGCCGACACGTCCGAGACCTTGTCTTCGGACGAGCGCTTCTACACGCCGAAAGAGCGCTCCCGAATGCGCTCATTGCACCCTGTCCTCGAATGAGGTCGGGGTGGGTGTGTTTGTGGGGGGCTGCTTTGCAACGAACTCGAAGAGTCCCACTTCCCCTGAACGCCTCGAGCTTGCAGCTGAGGCTCGGGGATGGCCCCCTGTCGCGAGCTCGTCTCCCGGAGCGGAGCAGGCGGCCCACTGGGCTGCACGGATGAGCTCGAAATGAGCCCGCAGGGGAGGCTTCGAGTGGTCCGTGCAGGTTCGCGCAGCGAACCCGCCAGGATGGGGGCTCGTCGTCAGAGGTGGGGGGCCACCTCAATCCGGCAGGTCAAAGTCCCGCTCAACCTCTTCCACCTTGCCCAGCGCCCGAACCATCACGCCCAGCTCCACACCGGTGGTCAAGCTCGGCACCTGAGGCGGCGCCTCGTAGGTGCGAATCGCGCCGGGCTGGCCATCGTCGTAGAGCTGCGGCTCCCCACCCACGACCAAGAAGGACACCGGCAGTGCCACCCAGATGTCCAAGCGCGGCGAGAGGGAGGTCTCTACGCCCAGGCGAATCTGCGCCATCCCGTAGTTGCTGCCCGAGAAGCTCGGCAGCCCAGTCCCCGCACCAGGAAGCAGGTTCTGCCCGGTGCCCTCTCCGAGCACGTAGACAAAGCCCACCCCCACTTGGGGACGTGCCTTCCAAGTGGGCACCAGGGCACCCATCACCCGGGCGCCCAGCAAGAAGTTCTGCTGTGGGAAGTCCTGTCCATCACGCGGGATGACGTCCTCACCCACAATCTCCTGCTGGATGTGGATGTCGTAGCGTCCGGCTGCCACGCCAAAGCCCAGGTCCACTTCCACGAAGGGATTCAAGCCGTAGCCCAACCAGGCCATGCCGACGGGACCGGTGGACAGCGTCCGACTCTGCCAAGCTTGGGCCTGCAGATTCGCCTGGGTGCTCGGGTCGATGGCGTACCAACCCTCGTACTGGGTGTCCAAGCCGCCGCGCATCACGCCGCCGCCGGCATGAATCAGCAGCTGCCCTCGCCGACCAGCGGTCGCTGAACGCCACTGGCTCACGCTCATACCGGAGTTCTTGAACTTCAGGTACTCATTGGGACTCATGCCCACCAGCTCCCAGGGCGGCGTGGCATCGCCAGCGGCATCCTGCCCCAAGTCGTCCATCGTGTACTCGGGTCGCTCAATGCGGCGCTCTCCCCGTGCAGAGAGATCGCTGACCTCTCCCATCTCTCCCGCCAAAGCCGCCAGCTGTCGGGCGACCGCCTCTCGCTGCGCCTCCTCCGCCTCTCGGGTATCCGGCGTGAACTCCCGCTCATCGGTCAAGGCGCCCTGCTCGCCGGCAATCACCGCCAGCAGCATGTCCTCGACCAGCTGCGCGAAGCGTTGGTCATCGCCCACACCCAGCATCACGTCAAAGGCCACCGCCTCCCGAGAGTCATCGACATCGATGATGCTCACGTGGACTTGGTTGCCTCCTGTCACCGCCTCCACAGAACCGGTCACCGCGTAGCGGGCATCGACACGGTCTGCGACAACGTAGGCACAACCAAGGGCCTCGCCCGGTGGACAAGAGAGCAAGTAGTCCACCGCGGTGGTCTCCCCAAAGTCGGGGGACTCCCAGGCCGTGACCACCGAGAGCTCCTCGCTCGCATCCAACTCACCGGCCAAGTACCCGGTCATCAGAGAGGCGAATCCTCCCGCTTCATTGTTCTCCGGCTGCAGCTCAGAGACAAAGACGCGGGTGGGCTCAGACTGCGCTTGGGCGCCAACAAGGCCACCAAGGGCCAACCAGAGAGACAACATGCCCGCATGGTAGCCGAAATGGGGTGCCCCTCCTCTATCGCTCAGCCATACTTCCTCTGTGCTCCCGCTCCTCCTCACCTGTGCCCCCACACCCACCGCGTCCCAAGACTCGGCCACCCCCTGCATGCCCGCCACCGAGATCCCCTACGACGGACTCGACCAAGACTGCGACGGCGCGGACCTGGACGACCAAGACGCAGACGGCCATGCACACCCCCAAGACTGCAACGACACCGACCCCCAGATCTTCCCAGGCGCCACCGACATCCCCTACGACGGCGTCGATCAGGACTGCAGTGGGGAGGACCTGAATGATCTCGACGGGGACGGCTCTCCCTACGCCCTGGACTGCGACGATCAGAACCCGATTGCATTCCCTGGCAACACCGAGGTCTGTGATGGCGTGGACAACGACTGCAACGGGGACATCGACAGCGACGCCGTGAACCGCCTGGAGTGGCCGGTAGATCTAGACGGCGACGGCTTCGCGGGCAGCCTGGCCCTCGACTGCTTTGAGCAGGGCTTTGAGCAACTGAACGACTGCGATGACACCGACCCGGCGGTGAATCCCAACGCCACGGAGAGCTGTGGGAATGCCACCGACGACAACTGCGATGGCTATGTGGACGAGATGCTGGTGGGCACCACCCACACGAGCATCGCAGGGGCCATCTCAGATATCTGCGAGGACGGAGACACGGTCTGGGTGGGCCCGGGCACTTGGTACGAGACCTTGAGCATTGAGCGGCCCTTGGTGCTGCGCGGGGAAGACCAAGCGACGAGCATCATTGATGGGAGTGACTGCAGTGGCGAGTGCACACTGCTGACTCTGCAAGACGGTGCCGCAGGAAGCGAGCTGCGCGAGCTGACCCTCCAGAACGGCCACAGCAGCAACGTGGGCGCCGTCTTGATTCAAGCAGACGACATCACCATCTCCGAGCTGCTCTTTCAGTTCAACCAGGGCGATACTGTCGGCAGCATTGCCATGATAAACCAACACAACCTGAGCATCCAAGACTCCTTGTTTCAGTACGAGACGGGACACGCGGCCTCGGCCATCTACCTCTCAGATTCCGTCTATGGGGTGCTCATTGAAAGGTGCACCTTCGACCAGAACCAGGCCAACTGGGGCGCCCTCTACCAAGGGGCGAGCAACGCCTCAGAGAGCGAGCACTCCGTGGTCGTGAGCAGCAGCAGCTTCACCGCAAACAACAGCACCGCAGTCTGGACGACCAAGTCGGGCTGGCTGATGGAGAACAACACCCTCACTGGGAATTGGGGCAGCAACAGCCTCTACGCCGGTGGGCTCTTCTGCCAGTACCCCATCTCCATGGTGGGCAACACCATCACCGGAAACACACCGGTAGACGCGCTCCCTTCGATTGAGGGCTGCAGCAACTAGCCCCTCAGTTGCTGATCAACGCAAAGAGCCTCTGACCCTCCGCGTCGATCATGCCACGCACAAGCAGATCCGGTCGCTCCTCCAAGTCCCCACACTGGTGGATGCTCTGGGCGCTTCCCTCGCCAACGACCGCAAAACAAAAGCTCCGGCTGGGTTGAATGTCTCGGGCCTGGTCTCTGTGCTCATGGCCCCACTCCAGCCACCTGGCGTAGGTGGTGCCGTCGTGGAAGGCATCGTTGTTGTCCCACCACACCAGCGCCCGACTGGGGGCAGAGGCCTGCACCTTGACGTCGTACCACTCAAAGGGCCGCAGAGACCAGAGCGCTGCGTCGTCGAAGGAGCGCAGGTAGTTGTTGTATTGCCCAGGTGTAAACTGCACGATGGCGACGATATGCTCGCGGCTGTGCTTGTTGGGCAGATCGCTGTGCAGCAGCTCAAACGCCACGTCCTCCGGGAGGTGAAACTGCTCCATGAGGATCTCGCGGTGGGAGTCGAGGTACTCGGGCTTGAAGGCAATGTAGAGCAGCCCAAGGCAGAAGCACACCCCCACCATCGCCCAGTTCTTCCAGCCATAGGAATGCACTAAATCGCCCTCACTGACTGATGATCGCAAAGAGCCGTTTGCCCTCCGCATCAATCATGCCGCGCACGAACACATCCGGGCGCTCCTCTTGAAGGTCCCCACACTGCAAGATGCTCTGGGCGCTGCCTTCGCCGACGACCGCAAAGCAGAAGCTGTGCTTGGGCGTCACGTCCCAGACCGCGTCACCGTGCTCGTGACCCCAGTCGAGCCAGTGTGGAAAGCTGCTGCCGTTGTGAAAGGCATCATTGCCATCCCACCAAACCAGCGCCCGGCTGGGCGCAGAGGCTTCCACCTCCAAATCGTCCCACTCAAAGGGCTGCATAGTCCAAAGGCTGGAGTCATCGAGGCTGCGGATGTATCCGTCGTACTGGCCCGGCGTAAACTGCACGATGGCGACGATCTCCTCACTGGAGTAGCGCCCCTGGTGCTCGCTGTGCAGCACCTCGAAGGCCACGTCCTCGGGGAGGTGGAACTGCTGCATGAGCACCTCGCTGTGCACGTCGTAGACCTCGGGCTGGAACACAACCCAGGCCATACCCAGCGCGCCAAACCCCGCGACCATCGCCCAATACTTCCAGTCCCTGCCCATAAACATCGCCAACACCTCCGGCTGCCAAACACACCCGGAGGATACGACGGCGTCGGTCCACCGATTTCAGATGGTGGAGCGCTTCTTGACGGTGCGACGACGCGGTGCACGCTTGCCCTGAACATCGTCACCCTCTGGAGGAAGAAGCACAGCGACGACCTCCACATGCTGGGTGTTCGGGAACATGTCAAAGGGCTTGACGCTGGTGACGCTCCAGCCCTCTTCCACAAAGCCAGCCACGTCACGGGCCAGGGCCTTGGGGTTGCAGCTGGTGTAGACGATGCGGCGTGGACGCAGGAGGCGAATGGCAGCGCCAACACCCTCTTCCAGTCCACGGCGGGCTGGGTTGACCAAGACCACGGGGCGAAGCTCGGCCAGGCGCTTCTGCTGCGCTTCCAAGACCTCGTCCACGGAACCGGCCACGAACTCGGCTGGGATGACCTGGCTGCCAGCGGCTGCGCGGGCATGGGCGATGGCGGTGGTGTTGCCCTCGATACCCAGAGCCCAGCCGGTGATCTTGGCGGCGTTCAGCGTGGTGCCACCCACACCGCAGTACAGGTCCACAACAGGCACCCCGTCAGAGAGCTTGGCCTGCTCGATGATCTCGTCGACCAGCAGGCGCCCAACGGCGGGGTTGGTCTGGAAAAAGTCCGTGGGACCGACCTGGACCTTGACCTGCCCCACCTTCTCGGTGAGGGTCTCCTTTCCGAAGATGACGTAGGTGGGCACGATGCCGTCCTCGTCGCGGTCGTAGATGTTGTTGTCCTCGCGCTCGTTGACGTGCAGATGCACACCGATGACCGCTGGCACCTTGGAGGCGATGGTCTCGGCCATGCGGTCCAGGATGCGGGCGCGGTAGGCGCCGATCAGAGTGACCATCACGTCCCCGGTCTCCAGGGACTGACGCACCTGCACGTAGCGGAGCAAGCCGCCCTCGCCGTGCACATAGGGGCGAACGTCCAGGTCGATCATGGCGTGGGTGGCCGCCAAGGTGACCTCGCGCAGGGTCGGGGTCAGGATGTTGCACTGGGGAATGCTGACGATGCGGCGGTTGAAGCGTCCGGGGGCACCGAGTCGGTAGTTCCCCCTGTCGCTGACACCACAGACCAACTTGGAGACGTGGCGGAAGTTCTCCAGACCGTCGGGCACGCTGACCAGATCCTGGACCTGCACGGAGATGTTCTCGCCGTCAAAGGCGCGCTGCACCAAGCTGACGCGGGCGTCTGCCTGACCTGGTCCGTCCACATGCAACCAAGGGCAACCACCACAGGCGGTGTAGCGAGTGCAAGGAGGCTCCACCCGGTTCTTAGAGGGCTCATCGGTGCCCTTGAAGACGACGTACTGGCGGTTCTGGCCTGAGCGACGGGTCTGAACGTAGGCGCTCTCTCCGGGAATACCGCCCCAAACCCAGACAGGGGGCTCGCCGTCCATCACAGCCTCGCCCTTGTCCGACCACGAGGTCGGTGTCACCGAGCGCAGCTCCTGGCGCTCGTCACGGAAAGGCGCGCTCTGTCCGGGAGGCTGGCCACCGCGGGGTCCACCCTGGCTGCGTGGCTCCCGGCTGACGGGCCGATCCCCACCACGACGTCGGAGGGGTCGATCGCCACCGGCGCTGCTGCCACCGGAGGGCCGCTCACCGTCCCAGCGCTCCTTGGGCCGGGTGTCCTGACGGCCATGAAAGCCGGCGTCCTCGGAAGACTCGCGAGCCTGCGGCGGACGAGATCCACCCCGAGTCTGGCTGCGTTCATTGTTGCCCCAGCGACCGGTGCTCGCGGCATCCCGGCTCGGACGCTCTCGGCTGGGACGCTGGGGGCTGCGCTTGGGCTTGGGCTTGCGGGCCTCGAAGTTGGGCCACGCGGGTTTGTCGGCCTCGGCCTTGGCCGGGAACTGGTCGGGGTTGGCCAGCTCGTAGGCTCGGCGCGCCTCGTCTTGCGCGCGCTGCTCCGGCGTGCGCAGGTCGGGGCGGCGATCTACAGCGCGCCCACTGTCCATGTGCTCCAAGCGCTCCTGCGGACTGCGCAGGTCGGGGCGAAAGTCCCGAGACTTGCCGCGCTTGACCTGAGACTTGGGCACTGAGGCGCCCCAGCGGGCGTTGGGCGTGCGCTCGCTCTCTCCGCCCTCGGACCGCTTCTTGGGCGGCAAGAAGGCCTCTTCCTTCGGCTTTCCCCAGCCTTCTGCCGCAGCAGACCGACTGGGATCTCCGCTGGCACGTGCGCGAGAACGCTTGGAAGGACTGCGCTCACCGCTGGAGGGAGAGCGCTTGCTGGGGGACTTGCGAGGAGGCTTGGACATGCTCGCGGGTATAGCGCGAGGGGGCGCCGAATGCTCCGGAAAAGCGCCCGCTCAGGTGCTCTGCATGGCGACCACCACCGCCTCGGTCCACGCCAAGTCCAGCAAGCTCACCGCTCCCGGCCCCCGCATCTGAGCTTCTAGGCGCTGTATCTCCGCCTCCCAGAGGGACTCCCCGGAGGCCCCGGTCTGCAGTTGAGGAGCATGAATCGCGCCGGCGCCAGCGACCGCGTCCAAGGGCAGCTCCAGCCACGCAAAGAGATCGGGCAGAACCGACCCAGGCGAGGCCACCACCTCCGGAAGCCACACCCGCCGCAGGCCCCATCCCCGCAGCGCGGCGTCCATGAGAAGCGCGCGGTGCTGCAGAAACCAGAGGCGGTCGGCGCTCAGGCTCGGCTCCCTGGCCGGCACCACCCGGTGCATGCGGGCCAAGCTGGCGCCAAAGTCACGCCAAGGCCGCACGCTGAGCACCACCTTGTCCAGGTAGCGGCGCTCGCTCACACACACCCCGGCAATGCTCACCTTCACCCCCACTGGGAGCTCCGGTGTGAGCTCGGCGCCGCTGTTGGGGTCCGGGTTGGTGCGCGCGTTGATCCCATGCATCAGGGCCGACTCAAAGTAGCCCTGGGGGTTCAGGCTGGGATCCTGAAGCGGCCCAAAGGGCTGGCCGACGATGGGCAGTCCCGCGGCCGAGAGCACCTGCATCCACATGGAGCTGCCGCAGCGACCGGTTCCGGTGACGATGACCATCAGTAGGGCTCCACGGCGAAGCCCAGGAGCAGGCTCTGCTCTTGGCCACTCTGCGCCAGCCCGGCCCCCCAGCGCTGATCCCGGATCGTGAGGCTCAAGGCCACGTCACTCCCCCGAAGCTCGCCGATCCGCACTTGACCAGAGAGAGCCGAGCGGCTCCACCACACACTCTCAGCCGCCCAAAGCGGCGTGAGCGTGGCGTCCAACTGCAGACCGGTCAGGCCCGCTTGCCCGGAGCCCAGACGCCCAAAGACGCCGATGGGCGTGCCCAGACCTCCTTGCAGAGTCTGCTCCGGCAGACGGGTCCATCCAGGGGCCACCCCCAGGCTGATCCCAAGGTGGTGCTGGTGGCCGCGGCCCTGAAGCAGCTCCAAGGCGAGGCTGGCTTGGATGGGCTCAATGGCGCTGGGCCCGGCGCTCTGCCAGAGCAGCGATGCACCCCGGAGCACAAAGCCGGGATTCATGACGTGGCGGTCGTTTTTGATGTGTTGATAATGCACCAAACTTGCCTGAACTCCAAGGGCCACAGGACCCGAGTCTTGGGGTGCACCCAGCGCGATCCAGAGGGGCAAGACCGAGACATCCAAGCCGTCTGCGAGGGGGTAGCGTCGGGCCTCGCCCAAGCCGTAGGCGTAGAGGTGGGTGGACACCTCGAGCCTGGGCGAAGCCTTGGCATCCACACCACCGGAGACCGAGACCCGCCGGAGCGAGGAGTGTGTGTGCTCCGGCAGCTCCTTGGGCTGCAGCCCCTGCTCCACCATCGCCCGGGCCTGCACAGCCCCCACCTGGACCTGAGGGTCCATCACCCCACACAGACTCAGTCCCTTCCACAGACCTTGTACGGCAGGAGACTGTGGGTTTAACACCCCATCTTCCTGTTCAACAGACTCTGAGAAAAGAAGGAACAAGCTTAATTCTTCAGCAACAACACCTCGACCTGCCATCGCGCCGAGCGCGAGATAGGCCTGGCCTCGCTCTTCGGGACGACGTGACTGAACCTGGTCCAAGGCAGCGTCCAGCTCCGGGCTCGGGGCGCTTTGTAGGGCGCGCCCAGCGGCCTCCCACCGAAGCTGCTCGGCGACCTGTGCCCGATCCACCGGGCTGGGGGTGTCCGCCAGCTCATCCTCCAGCTCCGCCACCCCCAGGCGCTGGGCCGCGCCGATGATGGAGTCCGGCCCATAGATGTCCGGCAGGCCCAAGTCCGCGCCCAGAGCGGCCTCCAAGATCAGCTTGGGCAGCTGGGTGCAGTTCCGGGTCAGGAACAAATAGGGGCGGCTCCAGGCCACGCGCACCTCATCCAAGCGCTCTAAGCCCGCCCTGAGCTGCGCCCCGGAGAGCTGCAGTGGGATGCGCTGAATGCCCCGATCTTCCTGGGCATAGCGCAGCACCATCATGGCGAAGGGCTCCCGCCGAACGATGGAGGGGAAGCCGCCGCTCAGCCCGCGCACCACGTACATGGGGCTGGTGGAGGGCGTGCCGTCGGTCACCGCCACCAGGGTGTAGGCGTCCAGGCGCTCGCGGCCATCCTCCCGGTGCCGCACGCCCAGCATCAGGTGCCCCCCGACGCTGGAGGGATCCGCGCTGGAGGCCAACACATAGAGCAGCTCCAGACCCAGGATCTGCGCCGGGTCCAGGCCCACCCCCTCCAAGCTGGAGCAGGCCGAGAAGTCCGGCTCAGGCAGGGCCAGCAGCTCCGAGACCGCGCGCAGCTTGGTGCGCAGTCGGCAGGTGCCCGAGAGGCTGGGGTCCCCGGGCAGATCGATGCCCGTCAACAGGTGTTCAGCGGCCGTCGCCATGTCCTCGGCTGGGGAGGAGAGGGCGTAGGGGTTGGCGTAGCTGAGAAGGTCCTGTTCACCGGGACCCCAGCTGCCCCAGTCTGAGATTCCTCTCCAACGCTCTGAGCGCGAGGCCCCTGAGTCCAGCTCATGCACCAGCACATGGGCGATCTGTCGCGCGAGCAGAGCCTGGGAGAGCTGCGCTGGATCCGCCTGAACATCCGGATGTATACGCAACCAATCCTCGGTACGTTGCTCCAGCTCCAGGTCCCGAACGACCAGCTTGCCCCGACGGACTTCGGCCAGCAGGTGCGGCGCACGCAGGTCCTCGCCAAGCTCGGGTGCAGCCTGGTGCTCTACCTCGGAGATCGACTCCAGGAGCACCTGGGGCAGGCCTTGCAGCACCGCCTCTTGAGCGGGCGGGCTGGCCCACGCTGCACTGAACAGCGCGAGCCAAGTCACTTAGAGCGCTGCCTGGGCGTTGTACTGCGCGACCAAGGCCTGGGTGCGGGCGTCGATCTGGGCGCCGCTCTTGGCCTCGATGTGCTGAGCCAGGGTGTGCTGCGTGGCGCTGGGGTTCGCGTAGATCTGCTCCCGCACTGCACTGTCCACGTCGCCAAAGGTCTGCTCGCTCGCCTCCAGGACGCTCTCCACAGGAACGCCAAGCCAGAGGGCCAAGTTCTGGTGCTCGACTGCGGTGGCCGGGAAGCCAGGGTCCTGACGCTCCCGAGCCATCTTCCAAGCGCGCTCAGCGCGAAGCTCCGACGAGATCTCCATCACGGGAGCCAGCTCAGAGGCGAAGGCGTTGACCACCATGCGCGCATCGGAGGCCTGTCCCTGCAGCTCCACCTGGCTCAGAGCCTTCTGCCAGAGCGCCTGGACCTGCGGCTCGCTCAGGTTGGTGGACTGCGCAAGCGCGACGGTCATTGGCCCCACACCCTGGGCGCTCTCCTGGTTCATCTGAGCGAAAGCGCCGGGGCTGTTCATGAGGCGCTCGAACTGCATGGGCAGCTCGGTGTACCCATTGATCAGGCCCAGATCCATCAAGCGGGCGGTCTTGTCGCCCTCCTCCTCTTCCTCAGGCTCCTCCTTGGACTTCACCAAGAGCACCACGCCTACAACCGCACCCGCGGTGGTGAGCAGCGGAACACCGACAGTGGTTGTGATCGAGGTCGCCTGGACCATCGTCGGGGTCAGCGCGAAGCCACTGAGCACGGACAGGCCGACCAACAGGGACTTAGTAGGGGAAGACTCTTCCATGGGGATACTCCAAGATTCGAAGCTGCGTTTTAGCACGCCGAGCACCCTCGGACCGCGACACCTCATCCCCACCTCCACGCCGTCGGCAACTCAGTCCGGCAGCTCACGGTAAGGCAGCAGCGCGGCGTCTACTTGCTCCCCGTCGATGTCGTAGCGCTCCAGGTCGATTCCCTCGGAGCCAAAGCGCAGCACCGTAAAACCCATGCTCTTGTCCACCGCCTCTCGCCGGGCCAAGTCCTCGGGGTAGGCCTCCTCGTGCACGGTGGCGCTGTACAGAAAGGCCCCGCCGCCCCCGTCCACCACATAGGGCACCTGATCCATCTCAAAGCGCTCGTAGCTGTGGTTGTGGGCCGTGAGCACCAGGTCCACCCCGTGGCCCTCAAAGAGCGGGTGCAGCACCGCGCGCATGTCCAGCTTGGGCTCGTGCTCGGCCAGGGTGATGATGGGTCGGTGGAAGTAGACCACCACGGGATCGGTGCTGTGGGCGATCAGCTCTTCGGTGAGCCACTGCACCTGGGGACTCTCGGCGTCTCCGAGGCCATGCTCGCCCTCTGAGTTGAGCGCGATGAAGCGCACGCCTCCCGCGCTGAAGGCGTGGAAAGCGGTGCCCTGATTGGCGTCACCGGCTCCCTCAAAGAAGCGCTCGAACATGACCGCGAACTCGTCTTGGCCCTCGTACTCGTGGTTGCCCACGGCAGGATGAAAGGGCGCCTGCGCGGTCAGAGGCGCGATGCTGTGCATCAGGCCAGTCCAGGTGTCGAAGGGGTTGCTCTGGTACTGCAGGTCCCCGCCGTGGATGTAGAGATCCGGGGCGAAGGGCGCCGCGCCGTCGACCACCTCACTCAGCTTGGGGAACATGGTGTCGCCCGTGAAGATGGCCACAAAGTCCTGACCGGGGGCCGGGATGCGGAAGCTGCCCTCCACAAACTCGCCGCCGCCCAGCTCTACCCGCCAAGCGACGGGCTCCCCGGGAACCAGCTCTTCCAGCGCCAGCTCGTGCAGCACGCGCAGACCGGGCAGATCTTGGTACATCAGCTCCGGGTTGGCCTCGACCGGGGGAAAGGCGAAGTCGGTCTGCAGGCGGGAGCGCTCCGGAATCCGGGTCACGGGGTCTGCCGCGCCGAGCACCACCTCAACCGGCAGCTCAAGGTCCTGGTCCAGGGTCTCAAAGCGCAGCAGGGCGCTGTTGGGGCCGGTGATCAGCACCCAGGGAGGGGCGCTCAGGTCGGCGGGGATCTGCACCACCGAGTCCACCGGGGCATCTTTGGCACAGGCCAGCAGCAGCCAGAGCATTGGGGCTCCTAGGGGTTGGCGCGAAAACTGCGCTCGGGGCCCAAGCTCAAGCGTACGGGGCCCGCTCGAGGGTCGCTGATCTCCATGCTGTAGGCCAAGACCTCCACCCCGGCGGCCAGGGCCTTGTCCAGCTCCAGGCCGTACTTGGGGTCCACGTCCCGGGCGGGCTGGATGCGCTGGGCATCGCCGCGGGAGATCAGGAAGAAGAGCACCGAGCGGTCCCCGTTCTGCACCATGTGGGCCAGCTCTCGCAGGTGCTTGGCCCCCCGGGTACTGACCGCATCGGGGAAAGCGGCCAAGCCAGGCTCAACGAGCAGCGTGGCCGACTTGAGCTCCACAAAGCAGCGTCCTGGGTTCTCCAGCAGAGCGTCGATGCGGCTGCGCTCCTCTCCGTAGCGCACCTCGGTGCGCACGCTCTCATAGCCGCCGAGCGCTGGAATCAAGCCCCGTCTTAGGGCGTCGGCCAGCACCGCGTTGGGCCGCTGGGTGTTCACCAGGATGGGGATGTTTTGAGGGGTGATGGACAGCTCCCATCCCCACTTGAGCTTGCGCTTGGGGCTGGGGTGGTGCGAGAGCCACACCGACCAGCCCGGCTCCATGCACGAGGTCATGCGCCCCGGGTTGGGACAGTGCGCAGTGACCTCGGTCCCATCGTCCAGTCGCACATCGGCCAAGAAGCGCTTGTAGCGCCGCAGAAGAACCGCGTGCGTCAGCTCCGGGAGCAGGACTCCCGGCAGATCTGGGTCGGAACCGTCGCTTCGAGCTTGCTCGCTCACAGGCCGGTGTAGTCCTCGTCCAGGTAGCTGAGCAACACATGGGCGTTGCCTGCACGGGTCGCGCCGGAGCCGCTGGCTCCAGGACTGCCCAAGAGGAAGTCGTCCAAGCCGTCGCCGTCGATGTCCGCGATCTCCATGGAGTAGCCGGTGAGCTCGTCGTCCTTCCAGCCGTCGATGACATGTTCGCCGGCGCGCAGATCGGCGGAGATGGAGCCGCCGCCGCTCACATCGCTGGCTTGCAGGATGTAACCCGTGGCTCGAACCGCCTCGCCATCCAAAAAGGCCGGGTTGACGACCGCGCGGTCACCCGCGTGCATCACGAAGAGGTCATCGACGCCGTCCCCGTCAAAGTCGCCTTGGGTCTCCGGCGTCTGGATGTGGCCGAAGTCCACGGTGCCTTCGATGGTGCCGAAGGCCTGGTCCGTCACCCGGGTATCGATGCCTTGGCCGCGCTTGATCTCGTCGGTGTTCACCAAGTAGATCCGGCCACCGCCGCCCGTCGCTGCGTTCCCTGTCGCGCCGTAAGCGCGCACCAGGAGCTCGGGGTAGCCGTTGCCGTCCATGTCGTCGTACCACCCTGTGGTCACGCCGATCTCGTCCTGGTTTGCACCCCGAATCCAGTCCATGTCGTCGACCACGCCGACAAAGCCTTCCATCTCATCGCCCCAAGCCACGGCCAGGGCACCGTTTCCGCCCGTCGCGGTGTAGTCCGGAAAGAGCAGCTCGGGGATGCCGTCCCCGTCCAGGTCGACCTCGCCCAGCGAGTGGCCGCCGTCGTTGCCGGCGCCGGTGATCTCCGCGATGGCGCTCGCAGGGGTCAGGTTGCCGCCCAGCATCGCGTCCGCCCCGGAGTAGACCACCGTGTAGGTGCTGCTGCCGTAGGTCGCGCCAGCCCAGGCGGTAGAGGCTGCCAAGTCGTTGACACCGTCGCCGTCCACGTCGCCGACCGCGACCACGTCAAAGCCGGTGTACACACCGGAGCCCGTCAGAGCGGCCACGGCGTCTCCGGAGCCCAAGGCCCCGCCGGCCGCGATGGTCGCGCCATCAAAGAGGTAGCTCACGCTGTTGGCGACAGGCGCTCCAACGAGCAGCTCGCTGTAGCCGTCGCCGTCCAGATCACCGACGTTGTCCATCGAAGAGCCCAGGTAGTCACCCTGCAGTCCATCGATGGAAGCCGTCGCGATCTCATGGGGCTTTCCGCCGCCATCGCCCACATCCAAGATGTAGACCCGACCGGGGTTGGCGTTGCCCTCTGTGGGCAGTCCCAAGCCGCCGATGGCCACGCTCAAGTAGCCATCGCCATCGTAGTCCTCGAGCACGGCGGTGGAGTAGCCCAAGAAGCCGTCTTCCACGCCTACGGTGCCCGACCACCAAGCTACTGCATCGCGGCTGTTCAGCACGTCTACGTAGCCGTCGCAGTCCCGGTCCTCGTTGTCCAGCAGCTCGGGGTTTCCGCCTGCGGTGAGGGGGTCCTCGTCGTCGCAGTCGGTGCCCACGACGCCGTCGCTGTCCGGCACGGTGCTGCTGTCATCGCCGTCCAGATCCGCGTCGTAGTCCGAGGCGGTACCGGTGCAGTTCTGGTCGATGCCGTCGTACCAGATCTCGTCCACCCCAGGGTTGCGCAGAGGGTCCCTATCATCGCAGTCAGTCTTCTCGGCGCCGATGCCGGGGTAGCCGTCCCCATCGCAGTCGTCGGTGTCCTCAAGACCATCGCAGTTCTCGTCAATGCCGTTGTAGCAGACCTCTTCGGCGCCCGGGAAGATGTCCTTGTTGGCGTCGTTGCAGTCGTCCCCGCCGACTTGGACGGAGTCGAAGCCGTCCGCGTCAAAGTCCACCAAGTCGCCGTCGCCGGCGCAGTCATCGTCGACTCCGTTGTAGGGAATGTCGTCGGCGCCAGGGAAGGTGTAGGAGTTGCGGTCATCGCAGTCCTCGGCCACAGCAAAGCCGTCACAGTCGCAGTCCGTCGCGTCGGGAAAGCCGAAGCAGTCCTCGTCTGGCGAGGTGGTCAGGTTCGGCGGCCCTTGGCACTGATCCAGGCCCCCGCTGTCGGTGGGACCGGTGTCGTCGATGGCAGGGTCGTCTTTGGTACAGGCGATCAGGGCAAGGGCGATGAGCATGTGGTTCTCCGCGGGGCCGACAGTGTGCCACCGAACGCGGGCATTGTGACAGGCTTGCGGTCAACAGGGGGTCAGAGGTGTCCCGGAGCCTGCTGATCCCGGTCTCAGCGCACCTTGAGCTCCGTGCCGTCGATCAGCCGCTGCACGTTGCCGCGGTGCCGTAGGAGCAGGATGGCGGCGATCATGAGACCAAAGAGCCACCAGCCGGGCATGAAGATCCACAGGCCGATCTGAATCGCAGCGATGGCCGTCAGAGCGCCAATGGAGCTCTTGCGGGTCAAGCCATAGGCGGCGCCCCAGCAGATCAGCGCGAGCAGAGTGGCCTTTGGGGAGACGACCAGCATCACGCCGGCCGCTGTGGCCACGCCCTTGCCACCCTGAAACTCCAGCCAGGGCGAGTAGCAGTGGCCCAAGACCGCGACCAGCCCCGCTGCAGGCAGCATCCAGGGCTGCTCGAAGTGATGGGCCACCCACAGCATGGGCAGCGCACCCTTGGCGGCGTCCAAGAGCAGCGTCGCGCTGCCCAAGCCCCAGCCCATCACCCGGGCCACGTTGGTGGCGCCGATGTTTCCGCTGCCTTGGGTGCGCACATCGATCCCACGGAAGAGCATGCCGAGGATCAGCCCAAAGGGCACGCCGCCCAAGAGGAAGCCGAAGGCCAAGGCCAGGGCCAGGGAGATCACGGCGCGCTCCGGAGCTGGTCGATGGCGCTCAGGACCACGTTGACCTCGCTTAGGGCGTTGGGCCAGTGGGGGGAGAAGCGCAGCCAACCGTCCGGGGTGGAGGCCGAGATTCCGGCGGCCCCCAGGCCGGCGGCCAGGGCCAAGATCGGCTCCTCCGGCAGTCGAACAGACAGGGTCCCAGAGGGCTTGTTCGCGTCCCGTGCCGAGACAAAGCCGCGCTCCACTAGGCCGGCCTCCAGAGCGCTGTTCCAGCTCTGAACGTGCTCAAAGATGCTCTGCACGCCCAGCTCCAAGATCGGCTCCAAGCCTGCCTGAAGCGCCGCGAAGCCCACGGCGTTGGTGGATCCCAGCTCCAGAAAATCGGGCTGATCGCGCATGGGCCGGTCGTAGCGCAGGTGACCTGCGCCCTCCATCAGGAAGCCGACGGGCTCTTGGTGCGAGAGCCAGCCTGCCACTCTGGGCACCAGCTTGCGGCCGGGCGCGACATAGAGGTAGCCGCAGCCTTCCAGGGCCATCAGCCACTTGTGACCGCCGCCGGCCAGGTAGTCCACCCCAAGCTTCGCCAAGTCCAAGGGCACGATGCCCACCGCTTGGATGCCGTCCACGATGAGCTCCGCATCGTGTTGGTGGCAGAGGCTGGCCATCTGCTCAAGAGGCATGCGCCGGCCGGTCTGAAACTGGACGGCGGAGACGGCGACATAGCGGGCCCCAACCCGCAGCTCCGTCTCTAGGCGCTCCAGGAGCTGGGCATCTGGGAGCAGGGGCAGCAGGGTGCAGGTGGCGCCGTAGTGAGGCGCGGCCTGTTGCCAAGGGGTGACGTTGGCTGGGAACTCTCCTTCAAAGCAGAGGATGCGATCCCCTTCGCGCCACGGAAGACAGTGGGCCAGATCAGCAAGGGCCCGGTTCGTGGAGCTGGACAGAGCCAGGCGCTCGGGGGCGACGTTCAAGAGCTGGCCTAGCTGAGTCTTGAGGTGCGCGCGCTGCTCCATCCACGGGAAGATGGCGCCCAAGCCCGTCTGGGCGTACTCCAGCAGCACTTTGTTGGCCGCCGCGACCACGCGCGTGGAGGGCGGGGAGACCGCGGCATGGTTTGCGTACACCTTGGGCTGGAGGTGTGGGAAGAGGCTGCGGTTGCCAAGGGTGACGCTCATGTGCACATGGCTAACCGGCAGAGCCCGCCGATGGATGGCATCATTGGGGTACTGAATTGAGGCCCCATCATGCTGTTTTTGCTCTTGGCCTGCGCCGAGCCCATCGAGCCGGCGAACTACCTGAGCGTCCTGACCATCAACCCGAGCCACGGCGCGGTCAACGTGCCGGTGGACGCCGACCTGCGCGTGATCTTCTCGGCCGGTCTGGACAACCCCAGCACCGGGCAAGTGACTCTGAGCACTGCGGACGGCACACCGGTCCCCACCGCCCTGCGTTGGTTCGAGGACAGCAGCACCGTTCTGCTCATCGATCCCATCGAGGATCTGGCCACCAACACGGACTTCGTCCTGACCTTGGGCAGTGGGCTGGACTCCGAGGTGGGCGTACTGAGCTCGGAGGTGGTCAGCAGCTTCTCTACTGGCAGCCAGAGCGAGGGGGACTCCGATACGGACGCCGACGCTGACAGTGATTCGGATTCGGACTCCGACGCCGATTCAGACACGGACGCCGACTCGGACTCGGACTCGGACGCCGACTCCGATGTGACCTTTGCGCCCGCCGGAATCGGCCTGACGGTTCTGGCTTCCTGGGACGGCGAGAACTTGGTGCGCTGGGCAGATGTAGATGGCAACTTCCAGCCTGCATATGCGCAGTTCACCTTCTACGAGGAGGAGTACTTCGAGGGCGGCGATGAGCGCTACACCTGTGTCTGGTCCGGAAGCATCCAAGTGCAAGGGGACGCCGCCATCGACGTTGAGGCCTACGAGAGCCTTGAGGTGCGCTTCAGTGACCTAGGCACCGGAACCTGCAGCGGCTTCCCCCTGACATGGGGCGAGGCCCGCAATCCCGCGGCCGTGTTGAGTGGTCAGAGCTTCGGCTTGGCCTTTACGCCCATGAGCGCTGAATTCGAAGAGTCTTTCCGCAGCCAAGTCGAAGCTGCAGATCTGGACTGGGAGTCTGACTGGCAGCCCTACGCCTTCAGCACACAGCTCTCCGTTCTTGGGTCCAGCAACCCCAACTGGATCGAGATGAGCTACGCAGTCGCCGTCGACCTAGACGATGACGGGGCAGTGAGCGACAACTCCAGCTTGATTCCCTTGGAGCAGGGCATCGAGAACGAGCTGATCTACGCCCAGCCTTGGTTCTTGGCCTCGGCTGAGACCTTCACCGACTAGGCCATGCTCCTCCTTCTCTCGGCCTGGGTCAGCGCAGCACCCCTCGCGCTCCCAGCCGAGGAGGACCCCAAGCTCTGGGCCGCCCCCATGGCGCTCCACGGCTTTGAGCGCGCTGCAGCCACCACCGGCGCCCGCGCTCGCCTGATCGAAGGGGAGGGCCAGTGGATCCTGATCGTCGTAGACAGCTCCGGGCGCACCCACCGGGTTGAAGTGGCCGCCCCCATCAGCTCGGCCGACCGCGAGGACACCTTGGCCCTGGCTGCGCGCCTGCTGGCGCCGACCACAGCCCTCCAACTGCCGGAGCTGCCCACACCGGAACCCGTGCCACCCCGCGCAGCGCCCAAGCCCCCGGTCGAGGCGCCACAAGAGACCCTGAGCGTACGGCGCCTGAGCGCCCCTCCGCTGGTCTTGCCCCCGAAACAGGGGGCCTCCCTGAGCACCCGAGCAGCCCTCCTCCCCTTGCGCCCGCCTCCCCAACGCCAAGCCAGCGCCCGGGTGGGCACCAGCTTTGTCCAGCGGCCCGACATGGAGCTCTCCGCAGGCCTGAGCGCAGACCTGGCCTGGGGATCTCCAGTTCTCCAAGTGGGCATGGCCGGGCTCTGGGCAGCGCCGAATCGCCTGCCCCTGGTGGAGGGCGTTCGCGCCGGCGAGGCCTCGCTCTTGGCCGGCTTTTGGGTGCTTCCGGCGTGGGGAGCCACCTTCGGTCTACACGCAGGAATCGGCCGCCGAAACTGGTCTTTGGACGACACGCTGATGCTGCAACAGAGCCTGCCCAGCGCGCGCCTGCTCCTGGGGTGGCGGGTGCCTCTCGGCCGCGTCAGCTTGGAGCCTGCCGCGGAGCTGCGCGTGGACCTGGCCCGAACGGACCTGCAGCTCGGAGACCGGGCCCTGGGCACTCTGGCCCCATGGCAAGCCGGCTTGAGCGTGGCTTTTCGAGCCCAAACTGATCCTTTTGCCTCCCCGGACGCACTACCCAAATGATGTCCACCAGCCCCCAGCTCATCGCTGACATTCGTGACGCCCAGGACGGCGATGCCCGCGCCGAGGCGCGCGTGGTGGATGTGGCGCTGCCCTTGGTCTTGGGCTGGTGCGCCAGCCTGGGTGGGCCGACCGTGGACTTTGAGGACGCCGCCCACGACGCCCTGGAGGTGGTCCTGGGACGTCTGGACTCCCTGGAGGATCCCGCGGCCTTCCGCTCCTGGCTCTTCGGCATCACCCGACGCACGCTGGCCAAGCACCGGCGCCGTGCCTGGGTACGCCGCTGGGTCCCGGGCATGGATCTGAGCCGGGCCGAAGACCCTGGACACAGCCCGCAGACCCAAGCGGAGCTCAGCGAGATGAGTCAGAGCGTGCAAACGGCCCTGGCCGCCCTGCCCGAGGCCCAGCGGGAAGTGCTGGTTCTCTGCGATCTGGAAGAGCGCTCCGACTCGGAGGCTGCGCAGATCCTGGGCGTGCCCAAAGGCACCATCAAGAGCCGGCTGCGCTTGGGCCGAAAGCGCTTCCGCACTGAGCTGGAGCGCATGGGCGCCAGCGCCGCATTGGACCCCCTGCCCCACCCTGGGAGCACCCTGTGAGCGAACGCGACGCCCTACGCCGCCTGCTGTCAGAGCGTGACCTCTCCGGCGCCGAGGCTCGCTTGCGCGAGCGACTCCAAGCTGGTGCCCCGGTCACCCCTCTGCTCAAAGAGCTGCCCAAGCCGACCTTCTCGGCCACACACCGGGTCAAGGCTCGACTGCACAAGCCGGCTCCAAGCCGCGCATGGATCGGTGGTTTGGCCTTGGCTGCGGCCGCCCTTCTGGCCCTGGGAACCACCCAACTTCCCCAAGAGTCGGCCCCACTCTCCGAGGCGCTGGCCAGCGCCGGACAAGCCGAGATCACCCCAGACCTGAGCGCCTCCTGGCAGGGCAGCGGACGGATCAGCGGGACTGAAGAGGCACCGATCGTCGACTGGGACAAGGGCTCCCTGCACCTGGAGCTCACGCCGGACCAAGGCGTCGACCTACACGTGCGCACCCGCGAGGCCAGCGTGGCCGTTTTGGGCACCGTCTTTGACGTAGAGCGCGATGTGCTGGGCACCACGGTCTCGGTCACCCGCGGCATGGTCCAAGTGGACTGCACCCAAGGCAGCGACCCCATCCTGCGCGCTGGAGAGCAGCACACCTGCTTGCCCGTCTCGGCCGCCGGCTCCGCCTCCCGCCTTCAGACCCTCGTGGATCAGGACCCCGGCGCCCGACGCGCTGAGATCGCCCGTGCCATCGCCCTGGACGACGCCCGCGGAGATGTGCTCTCGGAGCTCTTGGCCCTGCGCCTGGAGCTCAATGCACAGGACCAGGACTGGCAGGCCGTCGAGCGCGATGCCATGGCCTACCTGGAGATCGGCGGTCCCCGCGAAGTGGAGATCCGAACCCTGGCGGCCCAGCTTCAGCAGCGCAGCGGCGACTGCGAGGGCGTGCGCAGCCTGTTGAGCGCTGTGGACAAGCTCAGCGACAGAGAGCAGGCTGTACTCAGCGCCTGCGAGTGATTCCCCTCGCAGACTGACGCAGGAGACGGCGTGCTCTGGGCCTGGCTGGCGTGTACGACCCTGGTGGTCTTTCCGGTGGAGGAGCCCCTCCCCGAGGACACCGGTACGCCCAATCCCCTGGATTCCTGGGTGGACACCGGCGGCCCGCAGACCGAGCCGCTGCGCCTGAGCCCAACCCTCTCTCCCAGCCTGGACGCCGACGTGGCCGAGGTCTGGGTGGGCTGCACCTATCTGGTGGAGATCTGGGTGGAGAATGCCTCTACCGAGACCCTGAACGTGACCGGCCTGCTGAGCGAGTCCACCAGTCCAGAATTCAGCTTAGACCCTGACTTTGTAAGCAACGGCACCTTGCCTTGGCGCCTGATTCCTGGGGACTACCGCTCCTTTTGGGTGGCCTACACACCGGTAGACGACCAATGGGACTTGATTCGGGTGGATGTGGCCACAGTGGGTGCCGGCGCTGAGTCCATGCGCCTGGAGCTCAACGCACGGGGCAAGGTCTTCAAGGCCATCAGCGAGCCCTTCAAGGCCAGCTTGCAGGACGACCCAAGGCGCTACACGCTGGCCAATGAGCCCGTGCCCGGCAGCATTCAGGTGGCGGTGGAAGAGGTCGATCTTGGTGGGGCCTTCACCCTAGAGATCCCCAAGACCGTGGTCCTGGATGAGCCCCCCGACGGCAACCAAGTGCAGATCGCCTACGCACGTCCGCCGGAAGACTGCCCCTAAAGTCGGCTAGTCCTCTTTGGCGGCCAGCTCCGCCTGCTCAGCCATGTGCTGATCCCAGGGCACACCATCCATGCGTCCCCGCGCCTGCCAGACGCGCTCGACCTGGGTCTCGTAGAGCGACATCAGCGCATCCCCAACGCCTGGTCCTTCGACCAAGTCCAAGGCATAGGCCACCGCCTCGGCGGTAGAGACCCGGCCCGGTACCGGTGAGCGACGCATGCGCACCCGGTCGGTGGCGTGCAGAGCCACGTCCAAGCGGGGCAAGGTCACCAAGCCTGGAATCCGGTTCATCATGCGCCTGGCCTGAGACCAGGTGCCGTCGACCACCACGAGGGTCTTCACGTCCTCTGGCGCCAGTGTGGCCCCCCCATCGCTGGGAAAGAGCAAAGCCACGCCAGGTCCCGTGAGCCCTTCCAGGTCCAAGGTGCTGTCCCGGGCGCCGTAGTCCCGAATGGTGCAGTTGGGCAGGGCCAGGTCCACCATGCGCGCCGAGTTGCTGCCCTTGTGCTTCTCTTTGTAGTGCCGCAGCATCAGCACCCGAACGCGGGTGGGTATGGTGGGCAGCAGCTCACAGAGGCAGAGATGATGGGCCAGCCGGCACACTGGGCAGCGCCGATCAACCCCGGTCTTGAAGCGGGACATGGCCGCCGTGTAACGCGGGCTCGCCCATGGGCGTGCCCTCAGCTGACCTTCACGCCCTTCCAGAAGGCGACGTGGCCCTTGATCTGCTTGGCCGCCTCTTTGGGCTCTGGGTAGTACCAGGCCGCATCGGCGTTGGTCTTCCCGTCCACAGAGACGCTGTAGTAGCTGGCGATGCCCTTCCAGGGGCAGTTGCTGTGGGTCGGGGACTCGACGAAGAGCTCCTTGTTGAGGGAGTCCACGGGGAAGTAGTGGTTGCCTTCAACCACGACCGTGTCCTCGCTCTGGGCCAGTACGGCCCCGTTCCATGTCGCTTTCATGTGCGCAGTCCTTCGTGGGACCCAAGGCCCCTGTTGTCCAGAGCCGGGTTGTTTGGAGCCGGGTTGTTTAGAGCAGAGCGTCGATGGCAGCCGTCAACTCATCGCTCTGAGGCTTGGTCCCGGAGCCGTAGCGTCCCACGACCTGACCCTCTCGGTTGACCAGGAACTTCTCGAAGTTCCACTTGATGTCCAGGCTCTTGCCGGCCTCTGAGCCCACCAGAGCGCTGTACAGAGCGCTGCGCTCGTCCCCGTTGACGTCCTGCTTGGCCAGCAAGGGGAAGGTGACCCCATAGTTGAGCTTGCAGAAGGTGGCGATCTCCTCGGCGCTGCCAGGCTCCTGGCTCCCGAACTGGTTGCAGGGCGCGCCGACGATGACCAGGCCCTTGTCCTTGCGCGACTGGTAGAGCGCCTCCAGACCCTCGTACTGGGGGGTGTAGCCGCAGCGACTGGCCACGTTCACGAAGAGCACCACCTTGCCCTCCAGGGTGTCCTTGGGCAGGACCTCGCCGTCCAAGGCAGTGAGGCTCAGCTCAGGGATGGCGGGGCTGACGGAGGCCGCGGCGGGCGCGGGCGGGGTGGCCGAGGCACCGGCTTCCGTGGTGACGGAGGGGGTGCAGGCGGCCAAGAGTGTAAGCAGTAGCGTTGTCATGCTGTGCGTAGTGCAGGGGCTAGGCATGGGTTGCGCGGCCATGGCCCCACTGACCTCGCCTGGGCCAAGGCTGGTAGCCTGCATTCTCCACCGCACTTCGTACCGGACACGCCCATGTTCTCCCTGCTCCTGGCTTGCTCTACCCCTGAAGCGCCCGCCCCTGTGCTGCCTCCACCAGTCGTTGAACAGGTGCCGGTGCTCGAGCAGCGCTTCGTGCACGCCTCCAAGCTGAACCTGCGGGACAAGGAGGGCGCCAAGATCGGCAGCTTGGCCATCAACACGCCGCTGACGCTGCAAGGCGAGGAGGGCGAGAAGGTTCAAGTGATGGTCGCCAACGGGAAGGTGGGCTGGGTGCCCAAGGAGTTCTTGGGTGCGGCCCCCATGACACCGGATCAGGCCCTCGCCGAGGCCAGTACGGCGACGGACCTGCAGGCGAAGGTCTCCGCGCTGCAACGGGCTGCCGCTCTGCAACCCAGCGTAGAGACGCTCACCGCCTTGGCCGAGGCCTACGTTGATGTCGGAGAGCCACGCAAGGCGACCGTCGTGCGCAGTCAGATGGGCTGGCCTCAGCACCTGCGGCCGATCAGCGACACCTTCTGGAACGACGAGGTCGCCGTGGAGTGGCCCATCGGCTGGGACGGCGACACGGACCAGAACAAGAAGCGCATCCGTCGCTCGATGAAGTTGAATCAGGGAGACAGCGTGTGGGTGCTCCCCAGCATCGGTCCGGTGGTCCAGGGCACCGTGCGGGAGATCAGCCTGCGCCAAACCAATGACTGCTCGGGGGAGGAGGCCTGGGTGGCCGTGCTTGATGTCACGCTGCCGCCGGGCGCCACCGCTACGCTGATGTCGGCCCAGCCCCCACCGGAGAGCTGGATGCAGGAGCGGCCATCGCCCGCGATTCCATACGAGACGGCCAAGAAGGCCATGCTGGACAAGCTCAAGGAGATCGACCCCGACAGCCAAGACATGGACTGGCACCAGCTCTGGCCGGACGACGGGCTCTGGCGCGGGGAGTACTCCGAGTATTTGGAGGAAGAACGACCTGAATGGGGAGAGTCTTGGAATGGATTCCACCGCCACTACGTGCTGCAGATGGACGCGGCTGGCCAAGTCAGCGTGGCCTCTGAGGAAGTACACAACAACGACGTTGAAGAGCCGAACGTCTTGATCACGGGGGACTTGGCGGGGACCGGCGTGCAGGTTCAGGTGGTCGCGGACTCCTGCCAGAGCGCCGTGCGTACAGCCGAGGGCTACAACCTGCTCAGCTCCACCTACCGGTGCTGCGGATGTTGAGTCTCCTGCTGGCATGCAACACACCGAGCCCAGCGCCCGCCCCGGTAGAGGCTGTGGTGGAGGTCACTCCCCAGGCCGATGACGGGGTGCGCTACGTGATGGCCAGCACTCTGAACCTGCGGGATGAGGCTGGGGCCAAGAAGGGCCGACTGGCCGTCAACACCCAGCTTCAGGTGCTGAAAGAGGAGGGGGAACGCAGCCAGGTGCGCGTGGCCAACGGCAGCGAGGGCTGGGTGGCCACCGAATACCTGGGCGAGCAGCCCCTTCAGCCCGCCGAGCTGATGGCCTTGGCGCAGGCCAGCCAGGACCCGGAGCTGCGCTTGGCTTCCCTTCAGCGGGCCGCCGCCATCGACCCCTCCCGCGCCACGCTCAAGGCCCTTGAGGCCGAGTACACAAGCCAGGGCGACACCCGCAGGGCCGGCATCGTGGCCCTACAGCTGGCCTGGCCCGAGCACCTCAAGCCGGCCGTCACCTCCTACAACAAGGACACGCTGCAGATCGAGTTCCCCCTGAGCTGGGAGGAGCCCGGAAGCCACGAGCAGCGCATGGCGCGCACCAAGAAGCGCATCCCCATCGCCGTTGGAGACCCCGTCTGGGTGCTGCCCGCCTACGGTGTGGCCGTGCAAGGCAAAGTGGCCAGCTTGGCGTGGGAGAACCGCAACGAGTGCTCCGGTGAGTCCGCCTGGGTCGCCGAGATCGATGCGCGCTTGCCCGAAGGAGAGCGCGCTCTGATGGTCAGCCTAAAGCCGCCTCCCGAGAGCTGGAGCACGCCCGTCTCGGCCCCCGCCATTCCCCACGCCCAGGCGGCTGAGCTGCTGAGCGCGAAGGTGAGCCTGCTCTTGGAAGGTGAGTGGGAGCTGGACCAGGAGCTGTACCGAGACGGCCCCAACTGGCGCGTCGTGGTGCGCAAGGATGAGCCCTGGAAGGACAGCGAGGAGCAAGAGACCATGTTCGGCTTTGCCGAGCGTGTCGAGCTGACCACCACGCCACAAGGCACCACCAAGGTGCTGGGCCAAGTCCGGGTCAACCTGGACAACGAGGACTTCGAGGACTGGCGGGTCTCCCGCGATCTGAGCGGCGATGGCGCCACGCAGGAGCTGCGCTTCTCCGACTGCAACACCCTGGTCTACGAGAAGGGCAGCGTGCAGAGCTACTCGATCTACCGCTGCTGCAAGTGCTGAGGATCGCCCGCAGTTATTCGGCGTTTGAGCGGGTGACTTCGTCCAAGGTGGCCTCGTCAAAGCCCAGCTCTTTGAGCAGCTCCACCAGGTAGGCGGTCTTGCCCGCGCCGTACTTGGCTGGGGCAAAGGGGTGCTCCTTGGCCAGCGCCATCTTCAGCTCCCCATAGCTCTTGGCTCGGAGGGGATGCAGGCGTAGAAAGTCGCGAACCGCCAAGTGATTGCGCAGACCCAAGGTCCCGAGCAAACACACGTAGAGGTGGTGCCGCGGTGCCCCACCGCCCACAAAGGCATGACGCCCGGCAATGCCGCGCTCCCCCTCGTAGCTGTAGCCCTGGGCACAGAGCGCCTGGATGCAGGCCTGCAGCTTTTCCGCGCCGAGCACCACCACGTCCAGGTCGATGATGTCCTTGGCGGCCAGGCCGGGCACCGAGGTGCTGCCCACATGCTCGATGCTCAAGGCGTGCTCGGCCACAACAGGCCAGATGCGCTCCTTGAGGGTCTGGAAGTGCAGCGGCCAGTCTGCGTCATAGGGCCAAACTTGAACCACCGGCGTCACATCGCCTCCAGCTTCTTCAGGATGCTCTTGCAGGTACCCTCGGTGCGCGTGGTCTGCATGCCCAGGATGCGGAAGAGCGCATTGGTGTCCAGCTTGGACGTTGAGATTCCAGCTCTGGGCAGCCAATAGAGCGCGCGACCTTGTATGGACAGCAGGTCCTCGCCCGAGGCCAGACTGAGCGTCTGCTCCACCTGCTCAGGGCTGGGTGTGGCCTTGAGAAAAGTGATCTGAACCTTGCCGCGCTCGGCCCGCTGCTGCGCGGTCCAGGGCTGTCCTTCCAAGGTCTCTCGGAGCTCCTGGGCGCTGCGCACACAGGTGGGCACCGCGTAGCCCAGGGCCGACTCCAGACCGGACTCCAGCAGCCCTTCAGGCTCCGCGCTGGTGCCGGTGAACATCAGGTTGCCGCTGGCGCGGAACGCAGCAACGCCGCCCAAACCCAGATCGGATGCGATCTGAATCAGCGCGGCGTTGGTGATGCGGTGCCCGCCTACGTTCATTCCACGTAGGAAGGCGACCCATGCTGAAGCCACTTCTTAGAGGCCCTTGAGCTTGGCCATGACCAGGTCGCGGTTCATGCGCGCGATGTAGTTCAGCGAGACGCCCTTCGGACACACCGCTTCACACTCACCGTGGTTGGAGCAAGCACCAAAGCCGGCCTCTTCCATGGTGTCGACCATGCTGGCGACGCGCTCGTAGCGCTCCACCTGGCCCTGGGGCAGCATGCCAAGGTGAGAGACCTTGGCCGCGGTGAAGAGCATGGCCGCCGCGTTGGGACACGCTGCGACACAGGCACCACAACCGATGCAAGTCGCTGCGTTGAAGGCATCGTCCGCATCGTGCTTGTTCACGGGCATGGTGTGCGCATCGGGTGCCGCGCCAGTGCGAACACTGACGTAGCCACCGGACTCGATGATCTTGTCAAAGGCGGTGCGGTCGACCATCAGGTCCTTGATGACCGGAAAGGCGCTGGCCCGCCAAGGCTCGATGGTCAGGCTGTCGCCATCGCTGAAGCGACGCATGTGCGTCTGGCAGATGGTGGTGCCGGTCTCGGGCCCGTGGGCCACGCCATTGACCAAGAAACCACAGGCACCACAGATGCCCTCGCGGCAGTCATGGTCAAAGACGATGGGCTCTTGGCCCTCGCCTTCCAGCTTGTCGTTGACGACGTCCAACATCTCCAAAAAGGAGGCGTCTGTGGAAACGTCTTTTGCTTCGTAGGTCTCGAAACGGCCGTCGGAGTCGGTGCTCTGACGCCAGACCTTGAGGGTGAGGTTCATGCTTGTACTCCTTACTTGTAGGACCGCTGGGACAGCTTCACGTAGTCAAAGGAAAGGGGCTCCTTGTGGAGCTCGGGCTTGACGCCCACCCCCTTGAATTCCCAAGCAGCGACGAAGGAGAAGTCTTCGTCGTTGCGCTTGGCCTCGCCCTCTTCGGTCTGGTGCTCCTCGCGGAAGTGACCGCCAGCAGACTCGTCCCGGTCGTGGGCATCGTGGGCCATCATCTCGGCGAACTCCAAGAAGTCGGCCACACGGCCAGCCTTCTCCAGAGCCGGGTTCAGGCTGTTGGCCTTGCCCGGGACAGAGACGTTCTTCCAGAACTCCTCGCGGATGGCTGGAATCTGCTCCAGCGCCTCCTTGAGACCCGCTCCGGTGCGCGAGATGCCGACCTTGTCGTACATCACCTTGCCGAGCTGACGGTGGAAGTAGTCCACAGGCTTGGAGCCCTTGATGTCCATCAGCGTGGTGATGCGGCCCTTGACCTGGGCCACCGCCTCTTTGGCCTCGGCGCAGTCGTTGGTCACTGGCTCGGGGCGCTCGCTCCAGAGGAAGTTGCCGATGGTGTAGGGCAGGACGAAGTAGCCGTCCGCCAGTCCCTGCATCAGAGCAGAGGCACCCAGGCGGTTTGCACCGTGGTCGGAGAAGTTGGCCTCTCCAATCACGTGCAGGCCGGGCACGTTGGACATCAGGTTGTAGTCCACCCACAAACCACCCATGGTGTAGTGAACCGCCGGGTAGATGCGCATGGGCACCTTGTAGGGGTTCTCACCGGTGATCTTCGAGTACATGTGGAAGAGGTTGCCGTACTTCTCGCGAATGGCGTCCTCGCCGTCGCGCTTGATGGCATCGGCAAAGTCCAGGTAGACCGCGCGGCGCTCACCGCCGACCTTGTGTCCGACACCCAGCCCGTCATCACAGACGTACTTGGCGTTTCGGGCAGCCACATCGCGTGGGACCAGGTTGCCGAAGGCTGGGTAGCGCTCCTCCAGGTAGTAGTAGCGGTCCGCCTCAGCGATGTCGCCGGCAGGCTTCTCTACGTCGTCCTTGCTGCGAGGCACCCAAACCCGACCGTCGTTCCGCAGGGACTCGGACATGAGCGTCAGCTTGGACTGGAACTCACCGTGAACCGGGATGCAAGTGGGGTGGATCTGCACGTAGCAGGGGTTGGCGAAGTAGGCGCCGCGCTTGTAGGCCTGGAAGCCTGCAGTCACGTTGCAGCCCATCGCGTTCGTGGACAGGTAGTACACGTTGCCGTAGCCGCCGGTGGCCAAGACCACCGCGTCGGCCATGTGGGACTTGACCTCGCCCGTGATCAGGTTCCGGGTCACGATGCCGCGGGCCTGTCCGTCGACGAGGATCAGGTCCTGCATCTCGGTGCGGTTGTGGTGGACCACGTGCTTGAGACCGATCTGACGCGCCAAGGCCTGGTAGGCACCGAGCAGCAGCTGCTGACCGGTCTGGCCTGCGGCGTAGAAGGTGCGAGAGACCTGGGCACCACCGAAGGAACGGTTGCCCAGGAGGCCGCCGTACTCGCGGGCAAAGGGAACCCCCTGTGCGACCGCTTGGTCGATGATGCTGTTGGAGACCTGAGCCAAGCGGTAGACGTTGCGCTCGCGGCTGCGGAAGTCGCCACCCTTGACCGTGTCGTAGAACAGACGAAAGACGGAGTCGCCGTCGTTCTGGTAGTTCTTCGCCGCGTTGATGCCGCCCTGGGCTGCGATGCTGTGGGCACGGCGGGGGCTATCTTGGTAGCAGAAGGTCTCTACTTGGTAGCCCATCTCCGCCATGGAGGCGGCTGCAGAGGCGCCGGCCAGGCCGGTTCCGACCACGATGACCTTGAACTTGCGCTTGTTGGACGGGTTGACCACCTTGATGCCAAAGCGGTGCTTGTCCCAAGCCTCTTCGATGTCCCCAGTGGGGCACTTTCCGTCGAGAATCATTTCCCTACCTCCGGACCGTAGCGTCGGTGTCGACCTGGTCGACCGACTGCTTCGTGAATGCTTCACCTGCGGCCTTGGTCACTCCAGCAATGGTCAGCAGGGGTCCTGCCGAGAAGCCAATGAGAAGGACGAAGGCGAAGGCTGCGGCGACCCGCTTGCGCAGGTCGTTGTACTTGGGATGGTTCAATCCCAGGCTCTGCATTGCGCTCCACACACCGTGGTAGATGTGCAGACACAGGGCGACCATGGCGGCCAAGTACAGCACCACATGGAAGATGCCCATGCCGGTGGGTGCAAAGCCCATCAAGACCATCTCAAAGGCACCGTGGACCTGCTCTCCATCGAGATTGTAGGTCAAAGCTGCAAACTCAGGCTGCTGGATGTGCAGCGTGAAGTGCAGGATGTGGTAGACGATGAAGAACAGCAAGACCACGCCGCCGTAGATCATCGTGCGGGAAGAGCGGGTGGAGGCCTGAGGCTGCCACTCTCCGTAGTTCGAAGGTCTGGCGGCCGCGTTCAAACGCTTGAGCTGAATGGCCGAGAAGATGTGCAGCGGAAAAGCCGCGAGCAAGGTCAGACGGGTCACCCACAACAGGGGCAGGTTGCCCTTGAGGGCAGCCGCGTAGCCGTTGAAGACATCAGGTCCGAGGAAGATCAGCAGGTTGCCGGACATGTGTCCGACAGCAAAGCCGAAGATGATCAGACCCGTGAGGGCCATGATCAGCTTCTTCCCAATGCTGCTGGCGTAGAGGTTGGTAAACCAGGACATCGCCGCTCCCGTGGGGCAGTTGGTTTAAAACAGGCCAGAGCTCAGTAACCCAGGCATGAAATCCCAGCCTGTAGGAATTTCACGCGCTTGGTAGCCCCTGGTTCTCTCCTACTTCTCGCTGAGTCCCAGCTCGTCGAGCAGGTGGTCAGCCCCTTCGACCTCGAGAACCCAGAGCATGTAGCGCACGTCCACGTGGATGGAGCGGGTCAGCTCTGGGTCAAAGAGCCAGTCCGCGCTCATGGCCTCGTAGTTGCCATCAAAGAGGAAGCCGACGAACTCGCCCTTGCTGTTCAAGGTGGCGGAGCCGGAGTTGCCGCCAGTGGAGTCCAAGGTGCTCAGGAAGTTCACTGGGACATCGCCCAGGTCGGGGTCCGCAAAGCGGCTCTGGGTGGAGCTCGCTGCAGCATCCACCAAGCGCGCAGGCGCATCGAAGGGGTATTCGCCGACCTTGGCCACCATTCCGGCCACGGTGGTCTGGGGCTGGTACTCAATGGCATCGGCTGGGCTGTAGCCCTTGATGTGCCCCACGGAGATGCGCAGGGTGCCGTTGGCGTCGGGGTAGACCTGGTCGCCAGACTGCAACAGAGCCTCCATGTAGAGGGGCTGCAGACGCAAGCTGGCACCGGCGAGGGCCTTGTCCTTGGCGCGCTGCGGTGCCAGGGTCTTGGACTCAAGCAGGACAGCCAGCTGCATCCAAGGGTTGTCCATGGACTCCAGCTCAGCCCGGTCCATCTCCAACCAAGCCTTGCGGGTCGCGGCGTCGGGGATGGTGCCCTCGGCGAAGAGCTGCTCCAGCAGAGCATCCACTCCTCCTGCTGCAGCCACGTGCTCTGCCATGCCCACAGGGAGCTTCTCAGGGGGCAGGGCCATCAGGCGCTTGAGGGTCAGCTCCGTGAGCTGCTTGTCGGCCGGCTCCCAGTAGGTGCCGTCCATCGCATCGAAGCGCTGCTGGGTGCGCTCCAGGTCGCGCTCCTGGTAGCCGCGGTCACGCTCCAGATCGGGCTTGGCGGCCTCGACCGAGAAGCGGTAGGCGCGGTGGGCCACGCCCAGGTTGTCCGAGAGCCAGCGCAGGTAGCCGATGGTGGTGTCCGCCTCGAAGCTGGCCTCGCTCTCGGCTTGCATCTCATCCATCTCGGCCAGAACCGGACCGTAGAGCTTGGTGCGCTTGGGGTCTGCTGCGATCCAAGCCTCCAGCTCCGCCCACTGGGCCTGCTTGCGTCCGACCACGTCGGAGCCTGCGAAGTTGTCCAAGTTGCCTTGGCGGTACTTCAGGCCGTTGGCGACCTGGTCGATGGAGCTGTTCAGGCGCCCGCTGGCCTCGTCCCCGGTGGCCGCCTCGGCCTTGAGCAGGGCGATGATCTCCTCGGAGAGCGCGATGCTGTAGGGGTAGGAGACCTCCTCGGCGAAGCGCATCTGACGGGCAGTGCGGTAGCGGTAGGTGGAGCCGGGGTAGCCGGCGATCATCACGAACTCGCCGGGGTCCGCGCCGGTGGGGTCCACCTTGAGGTGGGTCGCGGGCTGGTAGGGCACGTTGTCGGCGCTGAAGGGTGCCGAGCTGCCGTCGGGGGCCACGTAGGCGCGCAGCAGGGAGAAGTCACCGGAGTGGCGCGGCCACATCCAGTTGTCGATCTCGCCGCCGTAGCTGCCCACACTCTCGGGGGGCGCGTAGACCATGCGCACATCCTGGATCTCCAGCTTGGAGATCAGGCGGTACTGCTGCCCGCCGTAGTAGCTGGCCACCTCGCAGCGGTGGTTGGCCTGGGCCTCGCACTGCGAGATCAGCAGCTTCTTGGACTTGTCCACGATCTGGTAGCGCTTCACATCTTTGGTGCGCTTCTTCAGCTTGCCGTTGATCTGCTCGGTCACGTCGGTGATGGACTCGACCACGTAGAGGCGCGCCGCAGGTCCAGCGGAGATCTCCGCGCTGCGCTCCCCAGCCAGAAAGCCGTCGCGGGCGTAGGTGTGCTCCGCATCGCTGGCGTAGCTCAGGAACCCGCTCACGCAGTGGTGGTTGGTCGCGACCAGACCGTCGCCGCTCAGGAAGCTGGCGCTGCAGAATCCAAGGGAGACGATCGCCGAGAGGGGCTCTGCCTGGGGATCGGCGAGCTGCTCAGGGGGGATTTCAAGCCCCATCTCTTGGAGCTGTGGGCCCATGCCCGGAAGCTGCTCTGGCAGCCACATCCCTTCATCAGCCCCCGCAAACGAGGACAACAGCAACAGCACGGACATTGGACGCTCCCTTCTCAGGCGCGCCCCTTAACCGGCTTGAGCCAAGCTCTGTGTTCCCAGGGCTCTCGGGGCTCAGAAGGAGCCGCTGAAGACCACCGTGCCGCCCGATCCGTCCGTGCTCGGCACATAGGCCACGCTGGAGTTCAAGGGCTCGATGAGGAAGAAGCCAGCGGCGCCAAGGCCCGCACCAACAACGGCCACAGCGATTCCACCGTTCCGCGCGTTCTTTGCAGGGGTCACATCGGAGAGCATGTAGCTGGTCGCTGCCGCCGTTTGACCGGCCCCGACCAAGCCACTGTGGATATCCGCAGCCTCGGAGTAGGTGCCCTGGGCCTGCGCGGTCATCACGATGCCGGTCACGGCCACAGCCGCACCTGCACCGGTCACCACACCGCGCGTTGGGAACCCAGGACCATCCCGGGGCTCACGGGCAGGCTTGGAGGAGCCACCGTCGTCCAGATCGTCCAGGTCATCGAGCTCGTCGAACTCATCGCGGCCGCGAGCGCCGCCGTCCTCGTCCTCGAAGTCGTCCAGATCATCCAGATCGTCCAGATCGTCCAGATCGTCGAACTCATCGCGGCCACGGCCGCCCATGTCCGGCTCGTCGAAGTCGTCCAGATCGGCCATCTCTTCATCGACGGAGGAGAGCCCGTCGTCAAAGTCGTCGCGGCGATCATCAAAGTCGTCGCGGCGGTCGTCCATGGGGTCGCTAACGGGCATGCCGCCCTGCACCATCGTGGGCTCCATACGGGACCACTTTCCAGTGGTCACGACCACGGTCTGCTCCCAGATCTCAAAGCCATCGGCCTCGATCACCACGTTGCGGCCGCCACACTTGGCCTGGACACCCTGGTCGATGTCATTGACGGGCGTGCCGTCCACCAGCACGTCGGCGCCGGCTGGCAGGCCGCGCATGCGCAAGGTGCCCTCGCCGCCGCGGTTCTCTACATCCAAGTCCGCGGTCACCTGCTCGTCGACGAGCACGGTCACGGTGCCGGTGGCCAACATGCAGCCATACTCCACCTCGAAGGTGTGCTCCCCAGCGGGGACGCCCTCCAAGGTGCCGGGCGCCATCACGTCCATGGGGAATCCATCCATGATGATCTCGCCGGTCGCGTTGCCTGCGTTGACCTGGACGGATCCTGACTTGGTCTGCGCCATAGCCAGAGAAGGAATGGCCCAGAGGGCGCCAAGGACGATGATCTTTCCGCGCACAAACACCTCGAAACTGCTGATCGGGCGGAAGTTAGCACCGCGAGAGCGGCCCCGCCCCTGGATTCCACGACTTTGGATCACCAAAGAAAACCCTAAGTGGCCTTGGACTCATCCCAGTCCGGTCCATGATCGACCTCGACCTTGTCCGTCACCCGGTTCTCATCGCTGTACGCAAAGGTCTCCCCCAGCCAGATGTAGTAGGGCGCGACGTGCTTGGTCTGCGTCTCATCGTAGGGCGCGTTCTCATCCGCGGGAAAGATGGCGTCTACAGGGCACTCCGGCACGCATGCATCGCAGTCGATGCACTCAGCCGGGTTGATGTAGAGCATGTCCTCGTCTTGGTAGAAGCAGTCCACAGGGCATGCGTCAACGCAGTCCCCGTACTTGCACTTCACACAGGGCTCACCCACAACGTAGGCCATGAAAAAACGCTCCTTGATGCCTGGACTTGGGCCACCAGGGCCCGGATCATTGCACGACGCCGCCGGCTCTATGCCTTTCGGGCTGCCTCGGCCTTCTTTAGGTCGTTGGCGTTGGTGTCTTCCCAGCCGTCCAGATCATGCTGGCCGTCCATGTACCAAGGGGTGCCATCGGCGTTGGTCTTCCCCTTGGCTTGGGCCTTGGCCTCTTCCAAAGAGTTGGCCGTGGGCGGGACCCGACCCTCGGTGTGGCCCGCGGCGACCCCAGGGTGCATGCCCTCTGCGGCGCCTGTCTTGAGGCTGTTCATGAGCGTTCTGGCCAACTTCTTGGTTGGCTCGGAGTAGCGCTTTGCAGCGCGAAGCTTGTCTCGGATTCCCATGGAAACGACCGCCTTTACTGGGAAATCATCTTGCGGAGGTTGCCGTACTGGCGCACCTTGAACCACGTCAGCTCACCACGCTTCCAGTACTGCAGCGCCACCTGGAACATGCGCGCGTAGTTGGCAGCCCAGGCCATGTAGAAGACCGGCTCGACGTTCTTCTTCCAGTACTCGCGCTCATCGATGAGCTTGCGAATGAACTCGCGGGGCACATTGTCCTTGGACGCCAAGCAGTACAGGGCCAGGTAGAAGCGCTCGGTGTCGGAGCGCGGCCAGTCCATGGAGACGCGGAACTGGTGCCAGGCCTTGTTGTTGCGGCCCTCGACCAAGTCGGGGTCCAGGGTGCCATCGGCCAAGGACTGCTTGGTCAGGGCGGTGCCTGGGAAGTAGTTGAGGCTGTAGAAGTAGATGGAGTAGGGACGCGGCAGATCCAGCAGGAACTCTGCGGTCTCCAGCATCATCTCTTCGGTGGCGTGGGGGTTGTCCACGATCACGTCGTAGACGATGTCCATCTTCAGCTTCTTGTTGAACTCGCCAAAGCGCATGATGGCGGTGTTGCCAGGAGAGCGGTTGTGGATCTCCTTGCTCTCTTTGGAGGAGCCGGACTCAATGCCCGTCTGCACCCGAATCAGGCCAGCGTCCTTGAGCCTGTAGAGCATGTCTTCGCGCAGCATGGGCGGGATGAGCAAGCACTCGAAGGGGATCCCGATCTCTTTGGGGTAGCGCTCGACGAACTCGTCCATCCACTCCGGCCCAAAGGCAAAGCTGGTGTCGTCGTCGACCTTGACCCGAGCCACGTTCGGGAAGGTCTTCTTCATGTGCTCGAGCTCGCCGATGATGTGATCCACCGAGCGGGCCCGGTAGAACTTTCGGCCCTTCTCATCGTAGACATCGCGCAGGATGCTCACGTAGCAATAGCTGCAGTTGTAGGGGCAGCCGCGGGAAAAGTAGATGCGGTACTCGGCTGAGCGCTTCCAGGGCTCCTCGATGGAGACCTTGTCCTTCTCGATGTAGTACTTGTTGTCGTCGGCGGTGTCCGGGAAGGGCAGCCAGTCCAAGTCCTGAATCAAGGGCCGAGGCGGGTTCTGGTGAACCTGACCATTCTTGCGGGCCCAGATGTTGGGGATGTTGGTGGTGTCTTCGTCCAAGGAGATGGCACGCGCCAAGTCGATCACCGCCTGCTCACCCTCTCCCACGCAGATGTAGTCGGCGTGATCGATGCACTCTTCGGGCACGGAAGTGGGGTGGATCCCTCCCCACACGATGGGCTTGTCAGGGAAGGCCGTCTGAATGCGCCGGGTGGCCTCTTTGGCCATCGGCAAGAGCGAGGACATGAAGCCCACCCCGATCAAGTCGGGGTCTTTGTCTCGCAGAACATCCAGCATCAAGCCGAATTCTTTCTCGCTGGGCATGACCAGAGCGTTGTGCACCCAGTCCCGCAGGAAGATGATGTCGACCTCGACTCCCTCCCGCTGGAGAGCAGCGGAGATGTAGCGAATGCCCGCGTTCTCCACGCTGTAGATGGTCAGCAAAACCACCCGAAAAGGACCGTTCTTCCCCTGAATCGGGTTCTCGGAGACGATGGCGTTTTCGTTCTGCGACATGAGTCGAGTCCTTCGCGTCGAGCGCTGGTCTGCGCGGGCTCGCCGATTGGCTGGCCAATTCCCGGGGCTCGGGAGAGACGTCCATCATAGCTAAGGCGTTGGATTCCCGAAAGTGCGCAAGCCCTACCAGGTAGTCCCCGTCTCGACGACCTCTCCCTCGGCGAACTGCATGACGATCTCGTAGTCGTAAGCGTCCCGCGACTCGGCCTCGTCCTCTTGGAACTCGGCGAACCAGATGCCAGAGGCGCCCTCTTCCAGAGCCGCACTCCACACCTCCCTGGAGCCGTCGAACAAGGTGTATGTCCCGGACTGGGCCCCTTCAGCGACGACCCGGAATGTGACGACGTAGCCCGACTTGGTGGCCTCTACGTCGATGTCCTGGTCCCACTCCGTCTCCGAGCTACCATCGTCCGAAATCTCACTGGGGACCTCCTCGACGGCGAACAGGCCAGAGCAGGCCAGTGCAGGGAGGCTGAGGAGGGCGAGGAGAAGGGTGCGCGTGTTCATCTGGACTCCGAAGAGGCCCTTGCTATCCGGACATCAGCGCGTCCACAAGCTGCACACTCCAGGCCTCGCAGCTGCCCGGCAGCGGCTCCTCGATGCCCACATCGGCCTGGTAGTGGAGCGCGTAGGGATGCAGCCACCCCAGCTCCTCGAGCGCGTGGAACAAGCCCTGCTCCACCCGCAGGTTCACCGGGCCGAGCTGGGCCAGGGGCATCGAATAGTGGGCCGTGTAGTCCACTTGAACGGTGCTCTGAAGCTCCAAGATCGGCCCTGCCCGGCTCGTCTGCAAGGCCATCGGATTCATGGCCAAGCCCACCCGGGTGCTGCTCCCCTCCTCCATCACCGCCCACTGCAAGGTCCGCGGCGCGAAGGAATGCGCGCCTGCCTGGGCCAGCTGCTGCTCTCTGGCGACGGCGGCACGCACCTTGGGGCCACAGAGGGGAAATCTCTGGCTCTCCCAGTGCCGCTCCCCGGAGCTTGGCACCATCAAGAGCAAGGTCTCCATGCTGGCCTCGGGGGCGCCAAGGAGCCCACCGGCGATGCCCATGGCGCCGTTCAAGCCGTAGAGGGCCAGCCGGTCGTGCAGAGCCAGTGCTTGAGGCCCCCTCTGCACCTTGGCCATCATGCGGTCCACGCCCTGCGAATAGCGCAGCAAACAGAGGGGAATCAGCAGCAAACCCAACACAGGTAGAGCGGCTTTACCCAGCGCTTTGGGGTGTTGAGCAGGAGCACTCCCAGGCCCAACCACCACCCGCCGCCCAGCAACATCTGCCAGCACAACAGCCAGAGCCCCATCCCCCAAGCGAGGACAGCGAGGACCCAGCGATGGGGCGGGCGAGACACCCGGGCACTACGCGCGGCCGGGCCCCTTGTTTCATGGGGGTTAGAGCCAGGAGCGTGTCCCTGCTCTCCCGCTTCGCCCCCGACCTGGTCGGCATCACCCGCAAAGACTTGCTGGCCGACTTGGCCGCGGGTTCAGCGGCGGCCTTTATGGCGGTTCCTCAGGGTGTGGCCTACGCGCTGATCGCAGGCCTCCCGCCAAAGATGGGGTTGTACGCCGGCATGTTGCCGGTCATTGTCGGCTCCCTCTTCCGCTCCTCACGCCATGTTCAGGCCGGACCCACCAACGCCGTCTCGCTTCTGGTCGGCGGCGCGGTGGCCACCTACGTCGCGGTCAACGGCGGCGACCCCATCACCATCGCGGCCACCATGGCGCTGATGGTCGGGGCCTTCCAAGTCGCCGCGGGAGCCCTGCGTCTGGGTGCGGTTGTGGACTACATCAGCGCGCCCGTGGTCCTGGGCTACATCACCGGCGCCGCTGTGCTCATTGGCATCGGTCAGCTGCCCAACCTCAGCGGCACGGACGGGGCGCGGGGCAACCTGCTGCAATCTGTGAGCGTCTGGGCCCAGGGATTGGCCGACTGGGATCCTCTGACCTTGGGCGTCGCCCTGGGGACCAGCGCCCTGCTCGTGATCCTCAAGAAGCTCGACAAGCGCATCCCGGGCGCCATCGTGGTCATGGCCCTGGGCATCGCCGCTGACTACGCCTTCGATCTGCGGGGCCGGGGGGTGAAGACCATCGCCGATTTGGCCAGGGTTCCCGCCAGCTTGCCGCCCTTCGTGCTGCCCTCGCTGACAGGACTGGCTGCCTTGCTCCCTCTGGCCGCGGCCGCGACGGTCCTGAGCCTGGTAGAGAGCGCCGCGGTGGGACGATCCTTGGCCACCAAATCCGGAGATCGCCTGGACACCAACCAGGAGTTCATCGGACAGGGCGCCGCCAACCTCGCGGCCGCATTCACCGGTGGCTACGTGGTGTCCGGCTCCCTGGGCCGCAGCGCAATCGTGTTCAACTCTGGCGGAAAGAGCCGCATGGCCGGTGTCTTTGGCGGCATCGTTGTCTTGCTCTTGGTCTGGGTCGCTGGCCCCATCGTGGACCACACGCCCATCGCCTCCCTGGCCGGCCTGCTGCTCGTGGTGGCTTGGAACCTCATCGATGTGCCCCGCATCCGCACCGCCCTGAAGACCAGCCCCGGAGACGCCGCGGCCTTTGTCGTCACTGCCCTGGGCTGCTGGACCCTGAGCTTGGACCAGGCGATCTACCTGGGCGTGGCCATCAGCCTCATCCTCTTCCTTCGGCGCGCCAGCCTGCTCAAGGTCACCGAGCTGGGCATCGACAAGACCGGTCGCCTGCGGGAAGTGGAGCTGGACGACGAGACCCAGCTGGGCCGCGCGCCCGGACTGCGCATGCTGCACCTGGAGGGACCGCTCTTCTTTGGGAGCAGCGGAGAGCTCCGCAGCGTGCTCGATGAACAGATCGCCGACGCGTCGGTGCAGGTGCTCATCTTGCGATTGCGCCGCGCCCGAGGTCTGGACGTCTCCACCGCCACGGTGCTCTCCGACGCCGCTCAGCAGATGAAGACCCATGGCAAGACCCTGATCCTGGCCGGCATGAACCCTCTGCAGAGCCAACGCTTGGAGCGCAGCGGCGCGGCTGCCATCATCGGCCCCGAGCAGCTCTTCCCCCACCGGCCCAAGTGGTTCGGGGCCATGGACGCCTCCCTGCGGCACGCCCTCTCCATCACCGGAGAGAGCAGCCCTGCGATGGAGGACTACCTGGCTTGGCGGGCGCGGCAGGGGCCGGAAGACTCAAAGCCCTGAGGGCTCGTAGTTGGGGGACTCGCAGTCGTAGAAGAACTGGGTGACCAGATCGACGGGCCAGTCCTCTGGGATCTCGTCGATCTGTGGCGCCGATTCGCAAGACGACTCCACCACCATCTGATGCCACGTGCGGGCGGCGCACCAGTCGATGCACTGGCCAGCATCGACGGGCGCCGCGAGCTGGTAGGTGAGCCAAAATCGGCAGTCGACCCAGTTCTCCATGCTGTAGGCCCCACAAGTGCCCACGGTCCACGTGCAGGTCTCCGCGGCCAGGAGGTAGCGCACGCGATCAATGTCCCCTTCGGATTCGCAGCCCGTGTCCAGGTTGCTGTCCGAGGCATCTCCACGATCACATCCAAGCAGAAGAAGGAGAATCACCATGGCCAGTTCGCCTCTTCACACTCGTAAATCGGAGCAACCTCGTCCACGTTATAGGTTGTGATCGGGGGCCCGGCGCCGCAGTTGCGCTCAAACCACCACACATATGCCTCCATCTCGCAGACATCGATGCACAAGCCCTCACCGCTGCCGACCCTGAGTGGGCCTACAAAAGGACTGGATGCCTTGTAAGGGACAGCTTGAAAGCACTCATAGTAGTCCTCCGGCAGCACTTCAAACTCGGGACCACTCTCGTGCTCTACACCGCACCGGATCCGCTGCTGACACTCCGCTGCGTTTACCGCGAAAGTCATCTCGGCAAAGCTCGGCCACTCTGAGTCTGGCCCACACCAGTCGGCCAGAGACTCGACAGGCCGCTCGTCTTGCTGTGGAGATCGACACCCCAGTAGGGCAAGAAGTACGATCATCACTGCTCACACACCGAATCCCGCTCGCGGAGCGCAGCAGAAGGCAGTTCTGATGCCCCCGGATCCCACCCGGTCGAAGGATACTCCAAATGCTCTTCGCAGGTGTCATAGCCAAAATTGCACGCCGCCCCGACCTTCAGAACATAGATTTCGTTCCAAATCTCTTTCCACGGCATATCGATGTCCAAAGTTGCCTCGTAAGTTCCACCCGCGCCAGGCGTCAGCTGGATGGTCACGTCGGCGAGTGCACCCTGGGGCGTGGAAGCGGAGTCTCCGGCGTTGGTGAAGTAGTCGTTGGGTCCGTTTTGGAGCTGAAGAATCGCCCAAAAATCTGGGTCAAAGTTGTCAACAATGGCCTGACCAACCGGAACATTTGTCCACTCGTAGACTCCAGGGCTTGTCTGAACCGCCGAACAGAGGCCTGGCAGCTCAAGGATGGTTCCTTCAGAAATACTAAATGAAGACCACACGAACGGATGCTGCCCATCGAGGGCGACCTGGACCTCGGTCTCTCCTTCGGGTACCACCTTGGGGTCCCAGCCCTGCTTGGCATAGCCTTGACAGATGTGATCCCGCAAGTCCCTACTGCAAGGTTCAGAATCACTACTTGAAGCCGCTACATTGAAATAGAATGGGTCCTGAAATGCCACCCTTAGACCTGACGCTTCTTCCCATACCAAGACCTCTGTGGTTCGATTCCCGAAGTAGCCTGAATAGGAATACGGGTCCGGACCATCGCTCCCGTCTGTTTGCTCATCCGGCGACCCATCACCGTCGGAGTCAATCGAGGGGTCATAAGATACGTTGGTAACCCACTGCTGACCGTCCAACACCCACCAGCCCTCCAATTCAGGACACGTGTTGGTTGCATTGGCACCAACAGCCGCAGACAAGGAAACTTTCTCAAGATTCGGTTGCCCGACCGCCAGGTCTGCCCACAGCGCTTCCCCGGCATATCCCTCAGCAACAACTTCGCCAAACCGGTCCCCCGGAACCGCGCCTGGGTCAGAATAGTTCGTGATCGCCAGGTCCAAATCGAGACCATCCTGCTGCGCCGGAAAAACCCAGACCCTCCCACGCTCCGCATTGTAACCGGGCACCCCTACCGCAATGTCACTTAGAAGAGAAGCATCTGAGTAGATGGACCGATTTGCGTCCGATGCGATGAAGTTCCCCACCGAAACTGTTGCACCAAACTCCTCGTAGTCGGCCCAACCAGCAGGGCCAGGCATTTCCTGACACCACGAGTCGCCATTGACTTGAATGCCCGCCAAGCCCTCCGGGGTGGTGTCTGCCACCACATAGGGACTAAAGGTGAACTGGCAAACAGCACCAGAGTCCGTGAAGCTCGGCGTCAGCCCTCCCGAAACAGTAGGCGTTGGTTGATGGTCATACAAGGGCGCCCCAACAACCAATGCATTCCGGGCCATGTCTCCGTCGCCATCTCCATCAGTGTCCACAAAGAGAATTGGTCCGGCATCCATCGACTGTCCAAATCGGTCATCCATCACTCCGCCGAGACTGCTGCTGGCAGAGCGAGATACGACCAATGGGTCGGCGTTTACACCGTCGATACCAGGCTTGCCTCGATAGACCCAAATCTCTCCTCCATTGGCTGCATGCGGGTCAGCAACCACCAAATCCGCTAAGCCGTCATTGTCCAAGTCTTCGGCCAAGAGCTGAGATCCAAACTCTCCTGCCCCGATATTCGGAGATGACAGTGTTTGGAGATGGGAGAATGGGGAAGATCCAGACCCTGCGGCGCTCAAGTCGACGGTGTAGATTTCTACTCGGTTGGCTCCAGGGGCACCTATGGCAACCCACGCAGGGACCAACTCCCCAGTCTGCCAGGGCCGCAGGATGTCCAGTTGCCAATCAAGCACCTGGTCCTGGTCATTCTGCTCCCAGGTCGCAACAGGCTGGTCCCGATAGCCCACTGCCATGGACTCCCCAAAAGCACTCCCCAACTCCACTCCAGGGTCGGCGATGTAATCCACTTGGGTATAGAAGGGCTCGATGTTCGGGTCGTTGTTCGGCTCATAAAGATAAACGCCGCCCCCTGGCAGATCTCCATCCCAAACCGGGGAGCCGACCAGCAACTCCTGACCGCAGGCGTAGTCCCATCCAGACCCAAGTCGACAATTGTTAATGTTCGCAGCAAGGACGCTCGCACCGAATCGAAACGAATCGTCCAAGCCAGGAGAAACCAGAGTATCAATAGGGGCGTCGGCGACTCCGTCCCCATTGGCGTCCAGCAGCTGGTGCCCTACAATGTCGACCTCGAAAAGGTGGACAGCACCTCCGAACTCCCCAGGTACCGGCGCGCTAACGGCCAGCAGTCTCTCGCTGTGGGGCAGAGCCTTTGAACTCCCGGCTGTTACGAAAGCGACAGATGCTCCTAAGTCAGAAGCCGAACTGTAAGGGTACCCGGCGACTGGAGAGAACCCAGCGTCTGAAACCAACCCTGGTTCACAAATCAGCTCAGCGGCAGTCAACACTGGACCGCCGAAAATCCTCTCCCCGAGGCCAAGACAACCTATTGCCCCCCCCCATCAAGAACAATGCCAACATTTATCCCCTCCCCTATTAGGCCTCTCGGCCTAGTGTTCCCATCCACCGTCACACTATGGTTGACTCACGTCAACACTTTTCTCCGACTGAGATGGAATCATGATCTTCCGACAGCTCATCGACCGGCCCACCTGCACCTACACCTACCTGTTGGCGGATCCCACCACCCGCGAGGCCGTGCTGATCGACCCGGTACGCGACCAGATCGAGCGGGACGTGCAGCTCTTGGAGGAGCTGGGGCTGGAGCTCAAGTACACCTTGGAGACCCACGTACACGCAGACCACGTGACCTCCTCTGGCCTGCTCCGGGGACGCCTGGGCTCTCGCTCGGTGGTCTCGGCCGCCGGCGGCGCCCCCTGTGCGGATCGGCCCGTCATGATGGGAGACCGCATTCAATTCGGTCAGCGCTCCCTGGAGGTGCGCGCCACCCCTGGCCACACCAACGGCTGCGTGAGCTACGTCATGGACGACCTGAGCATGGTCTTTACCGGCGACACTCTGCTGATCCGGGGATGCGGACGCACCGACTTCCAGCAGGGCAGCCCGGAGAAGCTCTACTACTCGGTGCGCGAGCAGATCTTCAGCCTGCCTGACCCCTGCAAGGTCTACCCAGGGCATGACTACAAGGGACGCACCTCCAGCACCGTGGCCGAGGAGCGTCGGCACAACCCCCGCCTGAAAGAGTCGAACTCCCTGGCGGACTTTGAGCAAATCATGGATCAACTCAAGCTGGCGCATCCCGCGCAGATCGACGTGGCCGTGCCCGCGAATCTGCGCTGCGGCTGGCTGGCACAAGATGGGGAGTGGACCCCACCAAAGGAGCGAGAGATGGGCTGGGCACCAATCGTCATCACCCCAGAAGGAATCCCCGAGGTAGACACCGTTTACGTCTCCGAGCTGCCCGAGGGCGTGCGCCTGATCGACTGCCGCCGCCACGAGGAGTTCGTCGGCGAGCTGGGGCATGTGCCTGGCTCTGAGCTGCACCTGCTGGACACCTTGAATGTCCCGGCAGAGGCCTGGGACCGCAACGAAGCGGTCGTGGTGGTGTGCCGCAGCGGCGTGCGCTCGGGGCGCGCTGCGCGCTTGCTGGAGAGCATGGGCTTCACCAAGGTGGCCAGCATGCGCGGCGGCATGATTCAGTGGAACGCAGAGGGCCGCACGACCGAGCGCTGACTCAGTCGCCGCGCCAGGCGCGCTCCATCAGTCCGTCAAAGAAAGTCGCCAGGTTGTCCAAGACCAGGGAGCGGCCCCCGGCGATGCGGCTCAGGCCACGGGGCTGGGCCGCCATGACCTCGAGGGCGGCCATCAGATCTGGCTCGTGGCTCTGGGAGAGCAGCATGCGCGCACGGAGCGGCGCCACTGCAGAAGGAGGACTCCCAGCTGCATCCAAGGCGGCCAAGAGCTTTGAGGCGATCTCCCCAAAGACCAACTCGGTGCCCAAGATCAGGCCTCCGGCGGCGTGCAAGGCATCGCCGTTCTCCGTGGTGCGCTGAAAGCGCCGCAGGTGCTGCCAGCTCTGCTTGCAGAAGCGGGAGCGGTCCTTCCATTCCTCCCTGAATCCCAGTCCTTTGAGGGTGCCGACGTAGAGGCTCAGGGTGGAGCGTGGCGCCAGGTAGCCCAGGTCGTGCTCAAAGAGCATCGCCTTGGTCGCGCCGTCCCACTGTCCCTGGGCCACGGCATAGCCGCGCGCGATGGCCGGGTGGTCGATCTCCTCAGATACTGCCTTCCAGGCACTCTTCTGGGAGGCGACCCAAGGCAGAAGCTGCAGCATGCCGTCCCGGAGCGCGTGCTCGGGGTTGGGCAGCTGACGGGTGACCAGAGCGTTCAGGTAGGGGTGCGAGATGACCCGATGGACCTTGGCCTCATCCAGTAGAACGGCAACAGGCCCTTGGGGGAGAATCCACTGGCTTGGGGCTGCGAGCATGGCGAGGTCCTTGGGTAGACACTCACCATCGGCCTGGGTCAAAGCAGCTTGAGCTGCTCTGCGCGCGACCGTAGAAAACGGCGCCTTAGCACTCGCTTGTCAGCGCGTAGGTCACGTCTACGACGTCGCCTCCGCTGAGCACCGTGCCGTCCTCGAAGACGATCGCGTTCTCCGTCGCATCGTAGGTCCAGTCCGAGCTGACCACGCTGTTGACCAAGACCTCGATGTGGAACTCATCCAGAGGAACATCGACCAGGTGGAAGATGTAGCTGGGATCCAAGCCGTAGTTGGGGTTGTGGGCGGCGCCATACCAGCTGCCACCGATGCTGGTGGAAGAGAGGACGGCCCCCGAGCTGATGTCGAGCTCGTACATCGTGCCGGAGCTGGAGAAGGCCAGCAGATCGCCGTCGGGTGCAGCGATCCCCCACAGGCCGCTGACGCCGGTTGACCCGAGGTTGGTCAAGGTGCCCGTGGCGGTGTCGTACTCCACCACGGAGTCACCTGAGCCAATGCCGGACACGGTCCAGTAGAGCGAGCCATCCCACTCCACGATGTCCCCCGAGGAGGAGCCGCTGCTCAAGGTCGCCAAGGTCGTGACGGTTCCGGTGCTCCAGTCCACCTCGGAGAGGGTGCTGCCGTTGGTGATGATCAAGGTGCCGTCTGCGAGCACCGCCAAGCCGTTGCCGCCTCCCGTGAGGCTCATGTAGGAGGTGGCGGCGCCGGTCGCGCTGTCCACCTGGTAGAGCACGGAGCCCCCAATGCCCCAGAGCTGGCCCCACTCATCGATGGCGATGTCGTAGAGGCTTGAGCCTGTAGAGCCCACAGACGAGAGCGTTCCGGAGCCCGCATCGTAGGTGTAGAGCTCGGAGGAGGAGTGCAGGTAGATGGCCTCGGCGGCCGGCTCCACCACGTCGAAGCTCTCCGTGTCGTAGAGGAAGTAGCCTTCCCCGGCGAGAGGAAGCTCCAGCACCTGCCCATGGCCAAAGCCTGCGCTGAGCACGTCGCCAAAGATGCGTTCATCGTCCGGGGTAAAGCTCAGGTCCACCCAGGTAAACCCACCGGGCGCGATGGTCCTGGGCAGCACGAAGATGTCCAGGTCGAAGTCCCCGTAGTCCAGGGACAAATCCGTCAGCGTGACCTCGCAGGTGGAGTTGTTGTAGAGCCGTGGCTGCTCCACGGTGCTGCACTCCACGTAGAGGGTTCCAAAGTCGACCTCGCTCACTTCAAAGGACACGTTGTCGATGCCCGCCTCGCCGCTCAAGGCGCCTTCAAAGATGCCCACGGCGGCCTCCTCGACCTGCAAGACCGCTGGGTCTGCGCCCTCGGCCTCGGGGGTCCACCACACCTCGACCTCCTGCCACTCCCCGGGGGCCAAGGTGAAGGGAAGCGCGTCTTCGACCGGCAGGTAGCGCTCAACGGTGGTGCCCAGGTCTACGACCAGTGCATCTGCTGTGCCCAGGTTGGTGACCGTCGCCCAACCCGAGATTGGACAGTCCACAAAGCCCTTCCCGAAGCTCAGGTCGCTCACGAGCAACTCGGGAACCCGGGCCTCTCCGATCAGGGCGACTGGCGTCTCGGGGCTGTCCCCATCGTTGCTGTACACCCAGAGCGTTCCGTCACCATACGCCGCGCTGGGCGTGTAGCTCAGGGTCAGCTCCGTGGACTCGCCGCTGGCCAGCTCGTTCTCTGCGTTCGGAACCGCAACAGCCCAGTCTCCGCCTTCGATGCTCAGCTCGTCGATGAAGAGCAAGGCGCCGCCAGAGTTGGTCAGCGTCACCTGGACCAGCGTCTCACCTCCGGCGACCCCCTCGGCCCGCACAGGGTCTGGGTTGGCGACCAGGTTGGCGTCACCGCCTGCGGCGTCATCAATCCCGGAGAGATCGTAGTCCTGACAGGCCAGGGCAAAGACAAGAAAAGAGACAGACATGGGCAACCCCTAGGGGGCTTTGGTCCCCAGTGAAGCCCAGACTACACCCGTCCTTGACATCTCGCTGCATGGAGCGAGAAAGGACGCTCGAGAGAGGCGCCGCCTATTCGATGCCGGTGAGCTGCTTTGCAGCCTGCACCCACTCATTCCGGCTCAAGGTGCGTCGGGAGACCTTCTCACCGCGCTGGTCCTCGTCCACGCCGTCAATGGCCATGCGCGCCCCGAGCTGGGCCACCAAGTCGGCGTGCTCGGTGCCCGCGGGCAGGCTGCCTTTGGTGGTGTGCTGCAGCTCGTCCAAGGTGACCTGGCCGTTGCCGGAGGTGTCGGCTTGGGCGAAGGTTCCGCTGGCCGCCATCTCCACCTGCTCCGCGGTGGGGTTCTCGCTCAAAGCCGGCGCGATGACATCGACCACGGAGCGCTCAAACTCCTGGAACTCCTCCCAGTCCACCATGCCGTCTTGGGCCAGATCCAAGCGCTCCATCAGAGCGTCGGTGACCCCGTCCAGCTTTGCGCCGCGGAACCACTCGCCCTCCGCGAGCTGTAGCCCATTGTCCAGGAATTCCTTGAGTTGTTCCCGGTTGAAGGCCATGTCCTGGGTGTCTGTGCGCGCCTCTCGCACCTTGAGGATGCGGTTGAAGGTGCGCCCCATGGGACCAGTGGGCTTTCGTTTCTTCTCGGGCATGGCGATTCCGGGCGGTGCAGCGACACCATACTGCGAAAACTCAGGACAAGTCGATGCTTAGGCGCGGCCCAGCCAAGACTGCACCATCTCTTGCAGCAGCTGGGCCCCTCGGGCGTTCAGGTGGATCCCGTCGGCGGTCATGCGCCATCCCCGCTCATGGGCCAGATCCTCGGGCGTGCGCCCCAACATGCTCTGGGCCAAGGCCAGACGAAGGGCAGCCACCCGACCTGGATCGACGCGGGTCTCGGACCCCACGACCGCGGAGCCCAAGTGGTCGAGCATGCGCACGTGTAGGGACAAGACGTCCAGGCCGTGGCTGCTGGCGCTGGACTCGATGACCTCGACTGCGGAGAGCAAGGCATCGTAGAGGGGGCCCGTGGCACGCTCGCCCATGAGCGGGGGAGTCACCCAGGCCGCTTGGATCCCACTGCTCCCCAGAGCCCTACAAATGGCTGCACAGCCCTTCTCCAGACGCTGGCGCGCTTGGGCATCTCCAGCAGCCATGGCCAAGACCTCCCGGCTTCCCGCCACGATCAGCAGACGCTCAGGACGCTGATCCAGCTGCTCGTTGAGGCCCTCCAGCAGGTCCTCACACTCGGCAAAGCTGCTGCCGTAGTTGAGCAGCACGATGCGGGACTGGGCCTGGTTGAACCCCGCGATCCAATCGGTGCCCACAGCGCCGCGGGCCACGCCGTCTCCCAACACCGGCACCGAGGCGCGCGAGGAGGGCGGCGGAAGCAAGGCCGGAGAGGAGAGCTGCCACCAGCCGCGGGCCAAGACCCAGGCCGCTCCGACCGCCAACATCAGCAGGGCAAGCGGCACTCAGCCCACCCCCAAGCCAACCCAGAGAAGCTCCCGAATGACCTGGCCCAAGGTCACCGCCAAGACGGCCCCCAGCCCCACACCCATAAAGCCATCGACCCAAGACGATGCCTCGCTCGAGGGCAAGACCCGGTCCGCGAGAATGGGGGCCAGAATGACCCCGCCCAGCAGGCCGCCCAGGTGTCCCAGGTTGTCGATGCGCGGCACGAAGAGCCCGATGGCCAAGTTCAGGACAATCCACGGCACCAGCCCACGCCCAAAGATGCGTCGCAGGCCAGCGGGCAGCTGGTTCTTGGCCTTGAAGCCAAAGACCGCGCCGGCACCCAGGAGCCCAAAGACCCCGCCGCTTGCGCCTACGCTCAGCTCCACACCGCCGGCCTGAGAGAGCAGGGACCCGGCCAAACCGGCGACCACAAAGATCACGCTCATACGGAGCCCGCCCCAGACCGCCTCGCACAGGCGCCCCAAGCCGAAGAGGGCCACGCCGTTGAGCAAGATGTGCAGCCCATCAGCGTGCAGGAAGACGCAGGACATCAGGCGCCAGAGCTCACCGCCGGCCACCATGCCGTGTTCCCGGCCACCGAAGAGCAGCAGGGTGGGTGTGGAGCGGGCGTCCACAATCACCCCAAGTAGGCTCGTTTGCCCGAGCAGGTAGTCGCTGATTCCTGTGGCCAAGTGCATGAGCACACAGGCGGCGACCAGAGCGGTGGTCGCAGGGGGCAGCTTGCGAAAGTTCTGCTCGAAGCTGGAGCCTACCCAAGCTTGAATCAGCTCATCTTCGAGCACCAGGGCGTCAAAGCTCGGCATGACTTGGGACACTTAGCGCTCCACCCGAATCAGCTGGCCCGATGCCAGCGGGCCCCGTGACCACGCGAAGGGACGCGGTCCGAGGGTCTCCGCGTGGTAGCCGACCCCCTGCTCCAGGTCCACCAAGCGCAGCCCAGCTCCCCCGACCTCTCCTGCCCAGAGCAGCTCGCCCTGAGGCTGCATGCCGGGGCTGGCGTGCAGCGGAGTCGCCATCAGCGTGCCTGGAGGAAGCGGAGCAGGGCTGTGGTAGGTCCAACCGCTCTCCCGCATCACGTAGCGGAAGGTCCACTCACCGGTGAACACCCCCTTCTCCGGCGAGGCCAATACGATGCGCTCCGCCAGCTCCGCCCAGGCCTGGGCATGCTGCCTTTCGGCGTTCACCATCGCCAGCCCCAACAGCGCCCAAGGCAGGGCCACGAGCCCCCCGAAAGCCTGAAGGCGCTCCGGCAGCCAACGCTCCAAGTGTTGGGCACCGAGCAGAGCCAGCGGCACCGTGGCCGGCAACAGGTAGCGCCCCCCCACATAGTTGTGGCCAAAGATGACCGCGCCCACGCAGAGCAAGGCCCACAGACCCAAGATGCGGCTGTGGGAGTCCTTCAAGGCCAGAGCAGCCATGGCCAACAGCGCGCCACCCCACCCGGCCAAGAGCGCCGTGAGCAGCACGCCGCCGTCCATCTCCAAGCCCAACACGCTCAGACCTGCGGGAAGCGCCGCCACCCCCGCCGCAGCCGGACTGCCTGCGCCCGGCGTGAGGGTGAGCCCCAAGCGCACCAGAGTGCCGATGGCCCGCTCCATCAGTGGGCCGCGGCCGATCTCGCCGGCGTGCTCGAGCACATGGAGCAGGTGCATGTGTCCGGTGGAGGCATAGAGGAAGGCTTGGCTGCCAGCGAAGAGCAGCGCAAAGGGCCACGCGGCGCGCAGGAGCAGCCGAGGCTCCCGAATCGCCAAGGGAATCCACAGGCCCCAGATCACCAAGGCCGGGTATTTGACGAAGCAAGCGGCCGCCAAGAGCGCGCCAGCAAGCTCGGGTTTGCGGGCGCTCCACAACGCGACCGCAGCCGTGGAGAGCGCGAGCACCGGCAGGTCCACCATCAAGCTGAGCTGCAGCCCCAGGAGCACCACCGGGGAGCAGAGCCAGAGCACTGCGCCCACGGCAGGCCGATCCAGATGCAGCTCGCAGAGCCGGCCCACCGCCCACCCCAAGAGCAGCGCCCAAGGGCCAGCGCTCACCAGACGCAGGGCAAAGCCATCGCCGAGCAGGGGCTGCCACAGCGAGAGCCAGAGCCAATGCAGAGGCGGGTGGGCGAAGAGGCTGGTGTCTCCCGCTGCATCGTTGCCCCAGGGTTGCCAAGCGCGCCACCACCCGTAGGGCTGCCCCCGATGAGAGGCCACCTGGCTGGCCATGTCCAGGTAGGACTCCTCGTCCAGCATTGGCAGCGCCCCGACCGCAAAGACAGCCAGCAGCAGCAGGCAGAGCAGCGGGAGCCAGCGAGAGGGCTTCATGCCTGCATCCTACAGGCGTAGACTGGTGGCCATCACTGGAGTCCCCATGCTGACCCTCCTGCTGCTCGCCCTGGCCTGCCAAAAGTCCGATGACGGCGCTGGCGACAGCGACCCCGTAGCGGACTGCAGCCCGCGCGATGAGATCTGCGATGAGAAGGACAACGACTGCGATGGCGTGGTCGATGAAGAGGCGCCCGAGGCCCAGGACTTCTACTGGGACAAGGACATGGACGGCTTCGGGACCGGCGAGCTCCAGAGCGCCTGCTTCCCTCCAGAGGACAGCGCAGCGACCAACGACGACTGCGATGACACCAACGCCGAGGTCTACCCGGGCAAGCGACCGGAGCTCTGCAATGGCCTGGACGACGACTGCGACGGCGAGATCGACCCTCCGACCGCTCAAGGAGCTGAGCCCTACTACACCGACGCCGACGGCGATGGCTACGGGGTTGGCGCGGTGGACGTCGCCTGTGAGCTGCCAGAGGGAACGGCCGGACAAGACGGAGACTGCGATGACACCCGGGCCGATGTGTACCCGGGCAACGTCGAGACTTGGTACGACGGCGTAGACGGGGACTGCCTGCGGGACAACGACTACGATGCCGACGCCGACGGCGCCGACAGCATGGACTACGGGGGCACCGACTGCATGGAGGAGGACCCCTCCATCACCGAGTGCCGTCCAGCGGCGACCTGCACCCACCCCACCGCCGCCATGCTCGACCTGGGACACCTCAACGTGAGCACCGACCTGGCCTTTGACGCGGACTGTAGCGCTCTGGTCACCGGCTTGAGAGGCGGCGTTGACTATGCCTTTTGGATGGATGGCACAGGCACCAGCACCACGGTCACGGGCTACAGCGAGTACGACATGCAGGCGGTGGCGCTCTCCCCGCTCAACGGGGACGCCGTGGTCTCCCACAACAACGGCGGCTCCACCGGCCTGGGCACCTTGACCGCAGGCGAGGTCAGCATCAGCGCCTACGTCGGCGGCAAGCTCTCCTACGGCAACCTCTGGCGAGACTCCACCTTCAACCGCAACCCCAGCCAGCTGGCCTGGGACAGCAGCGGCTGCATCTGGGCACCAGGGCTACAAAACGACGGCAACCTGAGCTGCGTGAGCGACACCACGGGCAGCGTGAGCAACGTGCTGGTCGGCCTGGAGCACATCGAGGCGGTGGCTCTGGACAACAGCGAGCAGCTCTACATCGGCGTGGAGAAGGAGGTGCTCTTGGTCGACGCCGCCGCAGGCACCACCACACTGGTCCACACGGCCGCGGACGATGTGCTGAGCTTGGCCTTCGACCCCTGGCTGGGGGACATGTACGTGAGCACCAACGCCAAGCAAATCGAGAAGGTGCCCGCCGACGGCTCCGCCTCCAGCGTGTGGCAGAGCACTGTCAGTCCCGCTCGAATCGCCACCAGCCCCGATGGCTGGCTCATTGCCTTGGAGCCCGAGGACCAGGCTTTTGAAGAGTGGCAGCTTCCCCAGTATTAGGGCGCCAATCAGGGCCCCATGTTGACCCCTTTGCGGATTGCACTGGCCTGCAACACCTAGGTCAGCAACGTTTTGAGGAGTGGGTTCTGCCCGCGTATTAAACTGGCGGGCCACCCCGGAGCGCCCGTGCTGACCCTCGCCCTACTCGCCCTTGCCTGCCGAAACTCTGACAAGGTCATCGAGGAGACCGGCGATTCTGGATCCAGCTGCGTGCCGGCCGAAGAGACCTGCGATGGCCTGGACAACGACTGCGACGAGATCGTAGACGAAGACGCCATCGACATGGTCACCTACTACTGGGACAACGACCAGGACACCTACGGGGCGGGAGAGCCAGAGCAGGCCTGTACTGCGCCGCTGCACAGCTCCGAGACCAACGATGACTGCGACGACGACGAGGGTCAGATGCACCCTGGCCGCACCGAGGTCTGCGATGGCTTGGACAACGACTGCGACGGCGAGGTGGACCCGGTGACCTCGCAGGGCACACAGATCCACTACAGCGACAACGACGGCGATGGCTACGGCACCGGGGAGGGTGATCCAGCCTGTGATCCGCCTCCCGATACCTCCACCGAGTCCGGCGACTGCGACGATGACGAGGCCTCGACCTACCCTGGCGCCACGGACACCTGGTACGACGGCGTGGACAGCGACTGCGCCGGGGACAGCGACTACGACGCGGACGTGGACGGCGCCGACAGCAGCGACTGGGGCGGCAGCGACTGCCTGGACGATGACCCCAGCGTCACCGAGTGCCGGCCGGCCGCGGACTGCACCCATCCAAGCGCCGCGCTGCTCCAGGCCGGCCAGCTGAACATCAGCAGCGACTTGGCCTTTGATCTGGACTGCTCAGGCTGGGTCAGCGGCATCCGCTCGGGCACCGACTACACCTACTGGATGGATGGGGCGGGCAACAGCACGACCATCGTCGGCTACAGCAACTTCAACCAGCAAGCTGTGGCCATCTCTCCGGTCAATGGCGATGCGGTCATCTCCCACAACGACAACAGCCGCATGGGCCTGGGCTACGTCACCGCAGGCACCACCACCATCAGCGACTGGCTGCGCGGCACCCTGAGCAACGGCACCCTCTGGCCGACCAGCTACTTCAACCGCACCCCAAGCCAGCTCTCCTGGGACAGCAGCGGCTGCATCTGGGCCCCTGGCTTTGTGGCCGACGGCACCTTGAGCTGCGTCGACGAGACCGCAGCGACCACCACCGACGTGATCACCGGCTTGGCCCACATCGAGGCGGTGGCCCTGGACAACAGCGAGCAGGTCTACATCAGCGTGGGCGACCAGGTCTTGCTGGTCGACACCACCGCTGGGACCACCACCCTGGTTCACACCGCCTCCGCAGACGTGCTCTCGCTGGCCTTCGATCCCTGGAACGGCGATTTGTACGTCAGCACCACCGCGCCAGAGATCGAGCAGGTCCCAGCCGATGGCTCGGCGCCCTCCGTCTGGCAGACCCCCGCCAGTCAGGCCCGCATCGCCATCAGTCCCGACGGCTGGCTCGTGGCTCTGAGCCCAGAGACCGGGACCTTTGAGGAGTGGGAGCTCCCAGCGTACTGAGCAGCCGGTCTAAGCTCGGGGCTCACGAATGGAGCCCCATGAAATTCCGTATCCCTGTCCTGTCCTGTCTCGCCGCATTGGCCCTGGCCTGTGGAGGCGGCGAGGTCTCCGAGGACGGAATGGATCCAGTGGCGGACTCCAAGACTGCTGCAGTGGCGCTCTGCGCCTGCATGGAAGAGGGCCGCCCCAGGCTGGACGAGGCCGTGGCCGAGGCACTGCCTGAGGAGAAGGAGCTGATGAAGACCTACGTCTGGGGCATGACCTTCACCAAGTGTCAGATCACCACCCGCACCGGCGAGTCCGATGTCGCCCACCCGGCATTCGCAGAGGCCCTGATGGCCACCTGCCCCGAGTTCAAGCCACAGCTCGACGCCACGGTCGGCGGCAGCGAGATGGGCGGTGCGCTGGCACCTTTCGAAGGCGGGCAGTAGCCCTACACCGCGACAGCAAACTCACGAAGCACGTTGTTCAAGCTGGTCTTCCTATCGGTCGACTCCTTGCGCTTTCCGATGATCAAGGCGCAAGGCACCCCGTAGTCTCCGGCTGGGAAGGACTTGATGCGCGTTCCAGGGATGACCACGGAGCGGGCGGGCACGCGGCCCTTGACGATGACCTCTTCGGGGCCGGTCACGTCGATGATCTGCGTCGACGAGGTCAGCGTGACCCCTGCACCCAAGACCGCCTCCTCCTCGACCACGACGCCCTCCACCACGATGGAGCGGCTGCCGATGAAGGCGCCGTCTTCGATGATGACGGGACGTGCGCCAAGGGGCTCCAGCACACCGCCGATGCCCACGCCACCGGAGAGGTGCACGCTGCGGCCGATCTGCGCGCAGCTGCCCACCGTGGCCCAGGTGTCCACCATGGTGCCTGCGCCCACATAGGCGCCGATGTTCACGTAGCCAGGCATGCAGACCACGCCGCGCTCCAGGTGCGCGCCATAGCGAACGGCCCCCGGAGGCACCAAGCGCACCCCCTGCTCCGCCAGGCCGGTCTTGAGGGGCACCTTGTCGTGGAACTCGAAGGGAGCCAGCTCCATGGTCTCCATCTTGGAGTAGCGGAACCAGAGCAGCACGGCCTGCTTGAGCCACTGGTGCACCACCCACTCGCCGTCGATCTTCTCGGCGACGCGGGCGTGGCCCTTGTCCAGGAGCTCAACGGCCTCGCGCGTGGCCTCCCAGCCTGCTTGGGGGTCCAGATCGCCAGCAAAGGCGGCGGTGATGCGTTGCTGCAGGTCCATGGGGGGCTCCAAAGTTTGGCCCCTGCCTAACCCACAGCGCGCGCTCCCGCTCCGTCCCCTCAGGCCTTCCAGGGGGCCTGTTGGTGTACACCGCGCCAGACCTCGATCGCGCGCGCACAGTTGGCGAGCTCGGGCACCATAGCAATCCGCACAAAGCCCTCGCCTGCGCCATCCAGACCAAAGTAGGTCCCTGGAGAGACCACGATTCCGGCCTCCATCAGGTGGTCCGCGTAGGTGTGCTCATCCACCCCATCGGGGGTGCGGATCCAGAAGTAGAAGGTGGCCTCGCTGGCGGCGGTCTTCAAGCCCACTTCTTCGAAGAAGCTGCGGAACAGCTCCTTCTTCGCGCGAAGCGTCTCCCGGCGGCGCTCAGGGTGCTCATCGTCCTGCCAAGCGACGGTGGCCCCGGCGTTGATGGTGTCTTGTGGCACCACACCTGGGTTGACCCGGAAGCTGCGAAAGACCTGGATCCACTCCGGATCACCGGCGACAAAGCCCGAGCGGTAGCCGGTCATTCCGGAGCGCTTGGAGAGGCTGTGCACCGCGATGACGCCCTCGGTCGCGACCTCCAAGATGGAGGGGGGCGGCTCCAGATCGTAGACATCCATGTAGCACTCGTCGCTGGCCAACAGGATGTCGTGCTCGCGGCAGGTCTCCCAGGTTCGACGGAGATCCTCGCGGTTCAGCACCGCGCCGGAGGGGTTGTGCGGCGAGTTGATCCAGACCAAGCGGGTCTGGGCCAAGAGCTCTTTGGGCAGCTCCCAGATGCGCTGCTTGTAGTCGCCGGTCAGCACCTGGGGGTAGGGCGTCCCACCGGCGAAGAGCGTTCCCCGCTGGTAGGGCGGGTAGCCTGGGTCGGGGAAGATGACGGTGCGGTCACTGGCTTGGCGATCGATGACCACCAGGGGCAAGTGGAAGCACACCTCTTTGGACCCCGAGGTGGGCAGGATCTGCGTGGCGGGATCCAGCGCACAGCCAAAGCGCCGCTGGCAGTACCCAGCGATGGATTCCCGCAACTCCAGTGAGCCAGCGACCGTCGGGTACTGGCTGATCAGCGGGATGGCGTTGTGGATCGCCTCGGTGATGAAGGCCGGCGTCGGCTCGATGGGGTCGCCGGTTCCAAAGTCGAAGAGCTCAATACCTCGCGCGCGCACGGCCGCCTTCTTCTTGTCCAAGGCGACGGTGGGGTAGGTGCTCAGCTGGTTCAACACGGGGTTGATGCGCACATGGCCTCCAATGGGAAGCGTAGCGCATAAGACGCCAAGCTTTGCAGAGCCGCCTCGCAAGCTCCACCCAGGGACAGGGCTCCGCGCACCTGCCAGGCCCCTTTTTGGAGTAGTCTGCCCGCTGTGAGTACCGAGACGCAGCAACAGAGCGCACCCAAGGAAGGCCTAGGCCTTGGCACCTTTTTGGGGGTCTACACCCCGACGGTGCTGACCATTCTTGGTGTCATCCTCTACCTACGCATGGGCTGGGTGGTCGGAAACGCTGGAGTGATGGGCGCAATCGCCATCGTGCTCATCGCGCACGCCATCACCATCACCACCGCGTTGAGCATGTCGGCGCTCTCCAGCAACATGCGCGTAGGCGTTGGTGGGGCCTACTACATCATCAGCCGAAGCATGGGCCTGGAGCTCGGCGGCGCCTTGGGCATCCCGCTCTACCTGTCCCAAGCCCTGAGCGTGACGCTCTACGCCTTCGGCCTGAGCGAAGCCTTCTACTTTGCCTTCGACATCGCAGTCGAACCCTGGGTGGTGCAGGCCACCGCCGCCGGCATCATCATCGCGGTGACCGGGCTGGCCGCGCGCAGCACCGTGCTGGCCCTCAAGGCGCAACTCCCGATCATGGTGTTCATCGCCATCTCTCTGGTGGCGCTCTGGGTGGGCGTGGCCCCAAGCGGGCTCGCCTCGCAGGTCCCTGCCTGGGGCCCCGATGAGCAGGTGGACTTCTTCGGTGTCTTCGCGGTCTTCTTTCCAGCCGTCACCGGTGTCCTGGCAGGCGTGGGCCTCTCCGGCGACCTGAAGGACCCGGGAACCAGCATTCCGCGGGGGGTCCTCGCCGCGGTGGCCACCGGCTTTGTGGTCTACATCTCCGTTCCCTTCGTGATTGGCGCGGCCGCAGACGTAGAGACCCTGCAGACGGACAGCCTGCTCTGGACCAAGGTGGCCTTCGCCGGGTCCATCGCCATCCTGCCAGGCCTCTTTGGCGCGGTCTTCTCCAGCGCAATCGGCAGCATCTTGGGCGCCCCGCGCACCTTGCAGGCCCTGGCCCAAGACGGCCTGATGCCCAAGCGCCTGGGTCAGCTGGACGAGAAGACCGGAGAGCCCATGCTGGCCCTCTACCTCTCGGGCGCGGTCGCCTTGGGCGCGGTGCTCTTGGGCGATCTGAACGCCGTGGCCGAAGTGGTCTCGATGTTCTTCCTGACGGTCTACGGCACCCTGAACTTGGCCGCTGGCGCAGAGGCCTGGGTGCGCGACCCCAGCTACCGTCCCCGCATCCGGGTGCCTTGGTGGGTCAGCCTGCTGGGGGCCGTCGGCTGCTTCCTGGTCATGGGCCTGATCAACCCCATCGCCTTCGTCGTTGCGATGATCATCGAGTTCGGTCTGTGGTGGCTCATCGCCCGCCGAAGCATGAAAGCCACCTGGGGTGACCTGCGCAGCGGCTTGTGGATGTCCATGGCGCGCTTTGCGATGATCAAGCTGCGCACTGCCCAGATCGAAGCCCGCAACTGGCGCCCGCACCTCTTGGTCTTCTCCGCCGACCTTCAGGCCGACGTGGGCGTGGTGAACATGGCGGCCCACTTCGGCCAGGACCACGGCATCGTCAGCGTCTCCACTCTGATTTTGGGGGACTTGGATGAGCGGGAGCACGCCGACCGGCTCCTGGTTCGCAACAAGGAAATCCTGGAAAAAGCTGGGGTTCTTGCCTTTCCCGAGGTCCACGTGGTGCGGGAGCTGGAGCAGGCCCTGCTTACGGCCGCCCAGGCCAACGGCTTTGCGGGCATGAACAGCAACACGGTGGTCTTTCGGTGGCCGCGCAAGACCGAGCGTCTGCCGCGCATGGCCCGCTGGGTGCGCCACCTGGACGGGCTGCACAAGTCCACCTTGATCATGCGCCCCATTCCGGGCTCCCGCACCCAAGGCCGCGGCGAGGTCCTGGTGTGGTGGGCTGGAAAGGAGTCCAACGGCGACCTGATGCTGCTCTTGGCCCACCTCTTGGTCATGTCCAAGGCTTGGCGGGGCGCGCGCATCACCCTGGTCTCGGTGGTCAGTAGCCCAGAAGAAGGCGCCAGCCTGAACGAGCGGGTCTCCAGCTCCCTGACCGGCTCAAACATCGCCACCTCCCTGGAGACCATCCAGAGAGCCGAGGGCCAGAGCACTGTGGAGCTCATCCAAGAGCGCAGCGCGCACGCCGACCTAGTGTTCTTGGGCATGCCCCTGGCACAGCCTGGCCAGGAAGAGGTCGTGGCCGAGCGCCTGCTCGCGCTGGTCGACGGCATGCCCAGCGTGATCCTTGTCCGCAACTCCGGACCTTTCCGTGGCCGCCTGGTCTGACCAGAGGCGCGCCGCTCTGAGATAGGGTGGAGGCATGTTCACTGCCTTGCTCGCTCTGACCGCCTGCCGCTTCTACCAAGACGACGGCGACACCGCGCCGCCGCCCCCCTTGCCCTACGGCGCCTGCAATCCGGAGATCTGGATTCCCAGCGGGGTGCTGGTGGACAGCCCAATACCCGCGGACCCCCACAAGGCCGAGTTCGGCGCTGAGCCCGAGCCTTGGCACGTGCGCTACCAGTGGCCCTCCATGGACCCCAGCCGCTCCGCCGCCTTTCTCTGGCGCACCGACGTGGACACCCTGGCGAGCCAGATCCGCATCGCACCGACCAGTGATTGGCCCGGCGGCGCCAAGACCTTCGATGGCGCCAGCTTCCTCTTTGGCACCGGCAGCGTTGGCGAGGGTGACCAACGCATCCATGAGCTGCGCCTCTGCGAGAGCTTGGAGCCCGGCACCGCCTACACCTACCAGGTCGGCGGCGAGGGCCATTGGAGCCGGGAGATCCCCTTCACCACGCCGGGCGCCCCGGGCAGCTTCGATACCTTCCGGGTGGCTTTTGCCGGAGACTCCCGCGGCGCCTACGACACTTGGCGCGAGCTGATCACCGCGATGGAGACCCACGAGCCCGACTTCTACGTCTTCAGCGGCGACATGGTCGAGCTGGGGATCAACCAGGATGAGTGGGATGCCTGGTTCGCCGCCGGCGATGCTGTCTTCGGCTCCAAGGCCATGGTGCCTGCCCACGGCAACCACGAGTTCTTGGCCCAGTCCTACTTTGCCCAGTTCGCCCTGCCCGGAAACGAGGAGTGGTTCGCCACCCAGTACGGCGGGCTGATGATGCTCACCCTGAACGACACCGTGCGGGACAGCGATGAGATCGCCACGGTTCAGGCCGAGTTCATCGACCAGACCCTGGCTGCACATCCAGCCCGCTGGCGCTTGGCCCAGCACCACCAGGCGGCCTACTCCAGCTCCGGCACCCACGGCTCAAAGGCCTCGGTCAGGGAGTCCTGGGTTCCGCTCTTTGACAAGCACCACGTGAACCTGGTCATGGCCGGCCACAACCACGTCTATGAACGCAGCCTGCCCATCCGGCAGGACAGCGAGTCCCCAGAGGGAACCACCTACTTGGTCAGCGGGGGAGCCGGCGCGCCGCTCTACACCAGCCAAGACGAACAGTGGTTCAACGTGGTCTTCAACCCCATCCACCACTACGTCATCGCCGACTTTTCGGCCGACCAGGTCGATGTGGTCGTGCGGGATCTGGACGGCAACGTCATCGACAGCTTCACGCTGCGCTAGGTGCTGGATCTCTGTCGGCCCCCTACGACCCACAGGCAAGCCTGTGGGCTTTCGCCGAAACTGCGGCCTGCGGCCTGGTGTGCCGGGCCAGACCGAAAAACCTGATCTAGATCAGGGCCACCCATGCTTGAGAAGCCCGGCACCCAGGTGGGGCCTCGTTTTTGCCATGATGCGCCCATGAGCATGGACCACCTGGACCGAATGCGGCCAGCCTTTGAGCGCCGCATTCAACTTGACCCTGAAGGTGTGCGGGACCTACTGGCCTCGCGCGTGGACAGCGGTGCCTGCGGTGTGGGCGTGCGCATCGCACGCAAGCATGTGGATCTGGCCGTCGCGGAGAGCAACCGCAAGGTCTACTCCCCTGTCCTCTCCCTAGAGCTCGAGGCAGACGGGGAAGGAACCCGCCTCTACGGCAACTTCGCTCCTGCTCCCGCGCTCTGGACCTTCTTCCTCTTCCTCTACGCCTTCCTGACCTTCGTGGCCGTGGTGTCCCTGGTCGGGGGCGGCGCCCAGTGGATCCTTCAGCACCCCCCATGGGGGCTCGTGGGCCTGCCTGCATCCGCAGTCCTGGCCGGAGGGGTGTACCTGGCCTCTCAGGTCGGACAGAGCATGGGCGAGCGACAGATGCACTGCCTGAGCGACTTCGTGGACGGCGCCTTGGCCGGCATCCCCTCGTTGACCTAGCTGAGCGAGGCCACGAAGACCCCCAAGCCGCCGGTGACCACGCCGCAGATCCACGCGCTTGCCAAGAGCGGCAGCGCCACACGAGGGCCGTGCTGGGGAGCAGCCAGAGCCACGGCGACCCCCGAGAGAGTCAGGCACAAGCAGGCGAAGGCCAAGTGCTCCTTGCTCTCAAAGGCCAGGGCAACGCTCAGGTTCTCGGCGACCAGCACTGGCTTGATCTGCTCTCGGTAGTGCGGGTAGAGCAGCCAGCCCGCCACGCTGGGCAAGGCGATGAGAAAGGCGGCCAGCGCCGCACTCCAGCGTCCCCCCTTCCCCAAGACACGACCGCGCGCCAGGGCAATGACGGGGTGCAGCAGCACGGCCAGTCCCAGGACCGCTGTGTGCCCGTGCAGGCGCTCCAGCAGGGCAAAGAGCTGTGGACTCATGGCACAGCCAGCATGGTGAGCAAGGTGAGCAGGCAGAGGGCCGGAACCCAAATGGGCGCGGCGTGAAGCAAACGGCCACGCCACGCCTCAGGCAGGCCCAAGGAGAGCGCGGCGAGCACCAGCCCATGCAGCAAGGCGACAGCCATGCGCCAGTAGTAGGGGATGTGGGCCTGAGCGAGCACGGTGCCGATGGGGGGCTCAGATCCGGCGTCTATCAGGCGCTGGACGACGTAGGAGGCGGTGGCTCCGCTGCCCAAGAGCGCGATGGCTGCCACCCAAGGAGTACCAACTCTCCCCTTCACGGGCGATCGCCCTGACGCACGCGAGGACACTGGGGGTCCGCGGCCAAGGCATCCCCGGCCAAGTGCGCCGAAACCACCCGGCAGCCTCCACGACAGATGTGCTGGATCTCACAGCTGGCGCAGGGCTCCGGAGGTGCTGCGGCACGCTCACGCCAAGCCGTCAAGGTCGGACTGCTCTGCCAGCCCTGAGCAGGCGTGGTGACCTCGGGGGCGGCAAAGCTACAAGGGCTCCAGCGACCGTGGGCATCGCGCGCATAGAGCGAGTGACCGGCCGGACAACCTGCGACGCCCAACAGCTCCATGGCCTGTACCGAGAGTCCGGCGTTGACGAGAAAGGGCATCAGGGCGCAGTCCAACCGCATGCTCAGGCCCGTTTGAGCCTCCAAGGCCACCAAGCGCGGCCAGATCTCATCGAGGTGCTCAGGCTCTGGGGCGAGCGTCTCCCAAGACGCCGTGCCACGTCCAGTGGGCTTAAAGCGAAGCCACTGCCACTCCTGGGCACCCGCATCCGCGATGGCCCGACCGAGCGCCTCCATCGCCCCCGGCGTCTCCATCAGCGGACGCGAGAGCACCGTGTTCACCCCCACACGAATGCCCGCCGCCCGCAGCAAGCGGATCGCCTTGAGTCCCCGCTCGCTGCCGTCCCAGCCTCGGGCGGCCTTGTAGGTCTCCCCCAGGCCGTCCAAGCTGACGTTCACTTGGCCCATCACCGCGCCCAGGCGCTCGGCCAAGCCGGCGTCCAAACCAAAGCCGCTGGTGGTCAAGTTCGGCGTTAGCCCTAAACTCTTGGCGTACTCGGCCAGCTCTGGGACGTCCTGACGCAGCAGGACCTCGCCGCCACCAAAGGCCACCTCAAAGACCCCCATCTGAGCCAAGTCTTCCAGCTGCCCGCGCAGCTCCTGCAGGGCCGGCTCCTTGCCCTCCTTCTCAGGGCCTGCGTTCAGATAGCAGCCCGTACACGCCGCGGGACAACGCTCGGTCAGGTTCAGGTGCACCTCGGTCGGAGCAGACAGCCCCCCCTCCGGCGCCGCTCCCGCTGGCAACACTTGGGCTCCAGCCCCCTTGGCCAGGAGCACCTCCTCCGGGCTCAAAGAGAGCAGCGCCGCCTGCCCTTGGTGCTCAAGCGACAACAGCCCATCGCCCTCACGCAGCTTTGGGGGGTCTGGATCCTCTCCCTCCGGACGCCTCTTCCAGCGCAGGTAGGCATCCGCCCACACCGAGAGCACAACACTGGCTCCCGCCAACGAGGCCAGAGCGATGCCGACCACGCTCCCACTGCTGCTGCAGTTCGGCGCCCGGCCACGCCGCACGGAGCGCACGCCACTGTGGGTTTCCTCTTCCTTCACAGCCCCACCCAGTGAAGAAGCTCGGCCCATCTGAGCACCAAGAAGGTCGAGCCCATTGCGCCCAAGCCCGAGAGCAGACCCCAGAGCACCCTCTTGAGTCCGCGCAGTTGAGCCGCCGGTCCGGCAGCGAGCAAGAACACCAAGGCGCCCGCAGGGAGAAGGGCCCACAGGCGCGGCGAGAGCTGCCCATAGAGCTGCACCAGCCCCACCCCGGGCACACAGAGCGCCGTCCAGACTCCAAGGCCCAGGAGCTGAGGGCGCTTGGCCCAAGTGGTCTTGCCCAGCGGCCAGGTCAGGACCGTCAACAAGGCCAGAGCGCCCCAGCTCACCGCCCCCAGGCGGCGGCGCTGCACATCCAACGCCGCGTACACCGCCGACTGGTGCGCGCCGCCCTCCAGCCAAGCCTGGGTCTGGGAAACCAAGGCCGCGTTCTCGCTCTCCAAGAGCCCCTCCACAGCCTGCGGCGGCAGGGCACCGCGCCGCGCCTGCTCAAGACTCTGATAGCCCTCCAGACTGCCCTCCTCAGAGAGCAGATCCAGGGTCTTCAAGCGCGCCGCACACACCTCGGCTTGAGGGGCCTGGGGATGCGCATCGAGCAACTGCAGACAGATCGACTGCTCTTGAGCCGGCCAACCCTCTCGCTCCGCTGTGCGGGCCTGAGCGAGCAGTTCTTGGGGCCCGGCAAGCGCCAGGGTCGCGGCCAACAGGTACACCGGCACTCCTTGAAGTCCCAGCCTACTCCGTTGACTGCCCTAAGGAACCAATGAGGCCCGGATCTCCCGCAGCACGCCGCTGTCTCGGTCGTTCAAATCCCGGTAGCGGCTTGGGGGCATGCCCATCACGCGCCGGAAGGTACGGGAGAAGTGGGCCGCATCTGCAAAGCCACACAGGAATGCGACCTCGTTCAAGGAGCGGCCGCCGCGGATGAGCTGGGTTGCGTAGTGCACCCGGATGGCGCGAACCAAGCCGGGAAAGTCCAGATCCGCAGTAGAGAGTCGCCGCTGGAGGGTGCGACGGGAGAGGCGCAGGGTCTCACCTACGTCGTCCAAAGCCCAGCTTCTCGCAGGGTCAGCTGCGATGAGTGCCGTCGCACGGCGCACGGCCCCCGTGGGATCCGAGCCCCCCTGCCTGGGCACGTCGACGGGGTTGGGCTTGCGGGCCTGGAAGCGCTCCCAGTGGATCTCAAAGCGCTCAGCGTTGTGCTGGGCCACCGCAGATCGGCTGCCCTGGGCGCCGTAGAGACGCACACCGTCTGCGCTGAAGCTCAGCCCCTGACAGCCCATTCGACTGGCCAGAGCCAGCAGGCTGCCGGCGATGAACAGAGACAAGCCCGAGCCAGAGGCCTCAGTCTCCGAGTCATTCACCGTCCAAGACAGCGTGTTCGCGTCGGTATTGGAGTCAAAGTCTGTGACCAGCTCGCCCATGGCGTAGCGTTCCAAACGCTGCCACTTGGCCGCCAACTGCTTTGGATCGGTGCTGCGAGTAGCGACCGAATGAATGGCCATCGAGCCAGCCCGATCCATGCCGAGATCAATGGCCCGGATGATGGCCGGAGCCCCACCCATTGGCAGAGCCCGTTTCAAGAGAACAGCGAGGCTCTCATCCAGTCTGCCGCTCCCGCTTCGCAGCGCGAGAGGATGGATGAGCGAAGGGTTCTGGGCGTGCAGTCCAAGGGCGAGTGCCCGCACCAGGGGACCGAAGGTCCAATCTGGGCCGGTCATAGTTTGTTTTCTCCACCCACACTGGCCATGCAGGGATGGCTTCTCGCAATGCGATTTATGGAACGGTGATTCCTGAGAAATGGGCCCGCAACTTTCTGGAGGTCATAGGACAGGCTGTACAGGGTTTGCTCGCAGCAACCCGCAGCCAAGCGCATCCCCTCCGGCACACAGACCAGTCCCCGTCAATCGCCTTCCAGACTGGATTTAGAGCCTTCTTCGCCTCGCGCGCGTGCACCACAGCGCGCCCTCTGACTCAAGAATATAGGCTGGTGAGCGCTTTGAAGACTCGTGCCACTGGACTACGTAGTCATACGAGTTCTTGGACGTTCACGCCACACGGAAAAATTCAGCAGAAGCTGGGCCAGCCCAGTCTTTAGAGGGATTCCATGGCCCCTGCGAGACGGAAGGCGCTGCGCTCGTCCCAGAGTCTTGAGAGCACCTGTGCCCCAACGGGAAGCCCCTGTACCCGCCCGATGGGCACGGAGATGGACGGCACACCGGCCAAGCTGGAGAGCACCGTAAAGGCGTCAGAGGTCCCACCGTCCTGCTGACCGACTGCAAGAGGAAGCCCAGGTGTGGTCGGCATCACGATGGCATCGACCTGGCCCAAGAGCTGAAAGAGCGCCAGCTTGAGGAAGGCCCGCAGCCGCCTGGAAGGCTCCACCAGATCCGCTGAGTGCTCAGCCAGGTAGCTGCCCAGGAGCAGGCGCTCCTTGACTCCAGGACCAAAGCCCGTCGAGCGCGCCTGAGCCAAGGCCTGATGGAATCCTTCGCCCTGGGCCTTGAGCCCAAAGCGCATGCCGTCGATCCGAGCCAAGTTCGAGATGGCCTCGACGGCGGCGAGCACCCGATAGCAGGGCAAGGCGAGCTCAAGCTCGGGCAAGGAGAGCACTTTTACCGTGGCACCTTGGCTCTGAAGCCCCTCTACGGTGGCTTGTGTCGCCTCCCAAACAGAGGCATCGGCCATCGCCTGGGCTTGCTTCAGCACGCCGATCTTCATGCCCTCGACGCCGCTCGAGGCCGCCTTGAGCAACACGGGCAAGTCCCGCTCGGCTGCGCTGGCGTCCTGAGAGTCGGGACCGGAGAGAATCTCCATGGCCAAGGCCGCATCGGCAACGCTCTGACTGAGCACGCCAACCCGGTCAAAGGAGCTGGCATGGGCCATCACGCCGCTGCGACTCACCCGACCCCAGGTGCCTACCGCTCCAACCACGCCACACCACGCTGCGGGCTGCCGAACGGATCCACCACTGTCTGTCCCCAAAGCGAGGGGAACGACCCCAGCAGCGACCAGGGCTGCTGAGCCTGAGCTGGAACCACCAGGCACATGCCCAGGCGCGAGCGGGTTGCCCGTCGCACCATGCACGCTGTGCTGCCCGGTGGTGCCGATGGCCAGCTCGTCCATGTTGGCCCCGCAGAGCAAGACCGCTCCAGCGTTCTGCAACAGGTAGGCGGCGCGTGCTGTGGCCGGCGCCTTGTAGCCCTGCAAAGAAGCGCTCGCGCAGTCCATGGGCATGCCTTCGACGGCGATGTTGGCCTTGATGGCGACAGGCACCCCAGCCAAGGGGCCGGCGTCCTTTTGCATGCCGCAGAGGCGATCGAGCGCGTCCGCCTGGATCAGGGCGGCGTCCGGCACACACCAAGCCGTAGCCTTGAGGCCCGAGGCCGCCTCCAAGCGGGCGAGGGCCGCCTCGCTCAGACTGCGCGCGCTCTGGCTTTGACTTTGAACCTGGGCGGCCAGCTCAGTGAGACTCACGCGTCCTCCCGAGTGGGCGGCCAGCTGGGAAGCTGGAGTTCCTTGCCGTCGGAGACCCGTTCGATGCGCGTCGGCCGGATCTCGCGGGCGACTTTGCGCTTCTCGGCATGGGGAACGCCCGGGAGCCGCACCTGGTCGCCCTGACGGGCCAAGCCTTTGAGCACCGGAGCGCTGGGCACGGGCATGGCGACATCACGTCGCAGCGGCATGGCTGGGGACTCGGAGATGTGCTCGGGCAGCTCCAGTCCGCCCAAGGCCTTGGCATAGCCAGCCAAGGCGTCGACCTGGACTTGAAGCGCAGACTCCAGCTGCGGCTCAACCTGAAGGCCAGCCCGCTCCGAGATGCGCTTAAAGTCCAGATCCACTCAGTCGTCCTTGCTGAGGCCGAAGAAGGCCGCAAGGTTCTCCAAGCCGTGGCTCTCTTCACCGGCGAGCTGCTCCAGCTCGCCAGGATCGAGCAGAACAGCGCCACAGTCGCCGCAAACGTCGACTTCCACGCCCTTGAAGAGCTTGGGGGCCATCGGTCCGCCACACTTTCCGCAGTGCATGAAGTGGCGCTCCTTGCGCTCCTCTGCGGCCTGAGCCGCGTGCTCAACGTTCAAGCGCTTGCGCAGCGCGGCCTTCTTCTCCGCATCCAAGCGGGCGAAGTACTCTTCTTCTTCGGGGTTGTTGCGATGGGGCATGGCGTACACCTTCTAAGAACAAGTTGCGTCTAAACTGGACAATAGGGAAGTCGCCTCTTGCTGGATCTCCCGGTTCCCCGGGGCCAGCTTCAAGGCCTTGCAGTAGTGGCGGATGGCGGTAGCGTCATCCCCCTGTCGATGAGCGGCATAACCCAAGCCGAAGTGCGCGTCGGCGTCCCCGGGTTTGGCTGCGACCGCTTCGACAAAGACCAGACGCGCTTGGTTGTAGTCCCCGGACTGCACCGCGCTCCAACCCTTGTCCGTGTTCACGGGCGCTTTTCGCTCTGCGGGAGCAGAGGTGCTCGCGCGGCGCTCTTTGTCTCGGGCCTTGTCACGGGCAGCCTTGTCGGCGGCAGCCTTGTCGGCGGCAGCCTTGTCGGCGGCAGCTTTGTCGGCAGCAGCCTTGTCGGCGGTCGCTTGCTCGGCTGCGGCCTTGTCGGCCAGAGCCATGCCCGCACCAATCTTTTCAGCAGCAGCCTTGTCGGCAGCCTCTGGGTCCAGTGGAAGCTCTCCCTGCTCCCCTGTGGGATCCGGGGTCGTGCCCGCTTCACCCTCGGGTCCATCTTGCACGGTCGCCAGCGGCTGGGGGCCGGGCTCCGGAGGAAGCCGGGTGACCCAATACACGGCCCCAATGAGCAAGAGCACCAAGACCACACCGATGCGCAGTCCCCAGCGCATACGGCGCTCGCCGCGCTCCTCTTCCCACGCCAACACATCCGGACCGGCTGGCTCCGGCTCCATCTTGACGGTGGACTCGGGGTCCGGAATCTTCAGAGGTTCGAGCTCAGCCTCGAAGAAGGCCTGCTCATCGAAACCCCTGCCGGGTCCAATCGCCACCGGAAGCGGTGCAATGGGCGGCAGTTCCGGTGTCGGCGAGGCCATCTTCCCTTGGGTCACCTCGTCATCCGTGCCCACCATGCCGATCAAGCCCGGCTCGTCAGGCAGTGGCGCCTCTTCGGTCGCCTCCACTTCTGGCACCGTCACCATCGCTGGCTGAGAGGCATCGTTCCGGATGGCCGAGCGCAGAGCGAAGGGAAGCGGCGCTACATCGCTGTCTGGGTCACCGACGAGCTCGTCGTAGCCCAAGGTAGGCCCATCCGGAGAGACATCCGGCAGAGTGTCCAGCCCCACCAGGGGCTCGATGGGCGTATCGCTGGGGAATTCCGAAGGCGCCGAGCTCAAGTCCGACTCCTCCTCTTCCTCTTCTTCCTCGTCGGGCATCTCCAAAGAAGACTCATCGGGGTCTTCTAGCTCACGGTCTGACCAGGCATTGCCCAAGGCAGCGCCATCGGGCACCGGGGGGCCAACGCTATGGGCAGAGACTCCCGCCTGCTCGAGCTGGTCCAGGCGCTCGACCATCTGGAAGAAGATCTCCAGATCGGGGTGCTGGCCAACAGGCTCCCAACCGGCGCCGCCGGTGGAGATCAAGTCGTCTCTTAGCACGCGCCGTTCCACGATCCAGCGCTGCACCGTGGCAGCGTTGCGCACATGGTAGACCTTGCCTTCCTGCTTGATCAGAGCGCCTTCGCCCTCGACCAGGTCAGGCTCGTTGGCCACTTGGGCCATCTCTTCCTGGAAGCGTCGCACCACAGGATCGGCCGGGGGCTCAAAGGGCAGCGCCCCTGTGACCGAGCCGGCGTCCGCGCCAAAAGGCACCGGGCCAGAGACGCTGGGCATCTCCGAGGGCGGGTCCTCTCCATCTTCCAGCTTCAGATTGTCAGCGCCCAAGAGGGTGCCGCACTCAGTGCAGCGGAATTGGACGCGGGCACGTTGACGACCTCCGCCCGGAGGCCGAAGTTCAAACTCAGTCGTGCAACTGGGACAGGACAGCCGCAAGGCGCCTAGCCCCCCTGCATTAGAGATTCAATCGCAGCGGCGTCACGGGGCGAGGTCGCCAAGTAGGCCTGGTAGTGCGCGTTGGCGCCAAAGACATCGCCCTGCTTTCTTGCGATGTGTCCCAAGTACTTCTCGATGCGCGCATCGCGGCTGCCCAGGCTCTTGGCCTGGTTGAGCTGCACCCGCGCGCCGTCGGTCTTTCCGGTCTCAAAGAGCGCGATGCCGTAGTTGACGTGGGCGCTCATGTCGCGACCATTGGACTGGGTCGCCGAGCTACACGAGGCAACGGCTGAGCTCCAATCACCACGGCCGGCGGCGGCCTTGCAGAGGGCGCCATGGTCCACCGCGATGGTGTCCCCGCCTTGCTGCGGCAGCTTGTCGGGCACCACGGGACGCAGGCCGGGACCTGGACCCCGTGGACCGACTGGCACCAGCTTGTCCGGATCCTCACGCTGAGCATCCTCGGCCTTGGAGCGCTCCAGATCTCGGCGCAGCTCCTCGTCCAGCTTCTCCAGCTCCGATGCCGCGTTCTGTCTTGCCTTGTCCAGCTCCGCGCTGTTCTCTGGACCCTGGTTTGGCAGAATCACAGGAGTTTCGGGCTGAGTGAGGTACCACCAAGCTCCCAGCCCAATGACGGCGAGAACCAGCACGGCCGCCAGGACAGGCAAGGCCTTGGACCTGGGGGCCTCCTCGGGAGCAGGAGCACGCTTTGCAGCAGGTCGCCGACGCTTCTCTTCCTTGAGCTGGGCGAAGGGATCTACAAATGGGCGGGCACCGTTGCTGGACGGAGCGGCCTCTGCTTGAGCGGCCTCTGCGGCTGCTGCCGCCAAGGTTTGAGCAGCCAAGTTGGAGCCCAGTCCGCCGCCCACGCGCATGATTCGCGTGGGATCTTCTTCTTGGAATGCATGGTCGTGGGATGGTGGAGCCGCAGCTGGCGTAGCGGGCTTTTCCTCCGGCTCAGAGGCCCCGGCTTCGGCGCGCTCGTAGACCTCTACGAAGTAGGCGTCTAGATCCGGGATGTCGCCGATGGGCACCCAAGTTGAGCCGTCGTGGGAGATCACGTCCTCGGGAGTGACCCGTCCATCGGCGATGTACTTGCGCAGCGTCTTGATGTCGGAGAAGTCGTAGACCAATCCAATCTTGACCCGTACCTTCCACGAGCCGATTCCCACCTTGCGGAAGTCCAGATCACTGGCCCGCCGACGACTCTTCTTGGCCGCGGGAGCCGGCGCAGGGACCGAAGGAGACGCTGCAGGCAGGGCCGCATCGCTCTGCTCCTGGAAGCCCGTTGGGGTCAATGTGGTGGAGCCAGGTTCTCCCTGACTCGGATAGACAACGAAGACGTGCTTGCACCTGGGGCACGTGATTCGGGCTCCGCGGGCCGAGACCCGAGAGCTGTCCAGCTTGTACCTTGCCGCGCATTCGGGGCAGGTCACGATCATGCGTGTTGCGTCACCACTAACCATAGGCTTCAGGCTACCACCGCATGCGCAGCCTTAGAAGTACGGGGGCTCACTCCACGATCTCCAAGCTGGCGTAGCGGGCAAACAAAGTCTTGCGCTTGTGCTGTCCAAACTCCACCGTCAGCTTGGGATTCTTAGCGTCTCCAGTCCGGTTTCGAATCACTCCCTCGCCGTAGTCTCCGTGAAGGATCCGCGTTCCAACCTGAAGGTCTTCTAGGCTCCGGACCTCGCGCGTGATGCGGGTCTCATCGGAGTGGGCCGCTCTTTTGGCCTGGGGCTTGGGCGCGCTCGGGCGACTCCGAGCGCCGCCGTGCTTGGCCAAGAAGGCCTGTGTGCGAGCGAGCTGATCGGCCGCGTTGCGCACGGGGCGCTTTCGCGCCCGCCCGGTTCCACCCTGCAGCAGCTCGGGTGGAACGTCTCCCAGGAAGCGAGAAGGGCTGCAGCGTTCGATGCCACGTCCGTAGACAATGCGCGTCAAGCTGCGCGAGATCACCAACTCGTCCATGGCGCGCGTGAAGGCCACGTAGACCAAGCGGCGCTCTTCTTCTACCTGCTCTTCGGTGAAGTCCTCCCGCAGCAGCGGGAAGCCACCCTCGTTCATTCCAACCACGTAGACCACCGGGTACTCCAGCCCCTTGCTCAGGTGGCAGGTCATTAGAGTCACTTGCCCGCCGTCTTGGGGCAGCTCCTCGGCTTGACCGGACAGAGTGGCGCGATCCAAGAAGCGCTGGAGACGGGAGAGCGGGCTGTTGTCCAAGACCACCGGGTTGCCCTCCTCGTCGTAGGACTGATCCAGCTCCTCGTCTTGGTCCACGTCTTCAGCGAGGGCTCGGATGTTCTGCAGACGGCCCCTGGCCTCGTCCGTGTCCTCGGCCTCCAGCATGGTCCAGTAGCCGGACTCCTTGGCCAGGTAGATCACGACCTCGCCCGCGGTGTGGTCCCTCAGGTGCTCACTGGCGCCATCGATCAGCGAGACGAAGGACTTGTAGCCCTTGCCGGCACGTCCCCCCATCCCGGACAGCTCCCGGGTGGCTTGGAACAAGGTGATGCCCTTGTTGACCTGATGCGCTCTCAAGGTCTGCACGGCCTTGTCTCCGAGTCCGCGTCGAGGCACGTTGAGCACCCGCAGCAGGCCCATCTCATCGGATGGGTTGGCGATAAGCTTGAGGTATCCGAGCATGTCGCGCACTTCGCGGCGTTGGTAGAACTTGCGCGCGCCTACCAAAACGTGGGGGATGCGCATGCGCTGGAAGATCTGCTCAAAGGGCCGAGAGCGCGCGTTGGTGCGGTAGATGATGGCGATCTCTTCCGCTTTACGCCCCTCCCTCATCTTGGCCTGGATGTCCTGGGCGACCCGGTCCGCCTCGGACTGCTCATCTCGCCCAACGATGATGCGCAGAATGGAGCCGTCCCCCTTGTCCGTCCACAGCGTCTTGTCCTTTCGCTGACTGTTGCGCTTGACCACCGTCATGGCCGCCTGAAGGATGCGGGAGGTGGAGCGATAGTTCTGCTCCAACTTGACGACCGTGGCCCCAGGAAAGTCCTTCTCGAAGTTCAGGATGTTGGTGATATCCGCCCCGCGGAAGGCGTAGATGCTCTGGTCGTCATCGCCCACCACCGCCAGGTTGCCGCTGGGGCCACCGGAGAGCAGCTTGATCAGCTCGTACTGGGAGCGGTTGGTGTCCTGGTACTCATCGACCATCAAGTAGCGCAGGCGGCGCTGCCACTTCTCCAGCACCTGCGGGTTGGCCCGCCAGACCTTGACCACGTTGTTGATCAGGTCGTTGAAGTCCATGGCGTTGGCGCCCTTCATGCGCTGCTCGTACAGCCGCCAGACCTTGATCTTCACCGCATCGGTGCGTCCCTCCGACTCTAGATCGTCAGGCTCCAGGAGCTTGTTCTTGGCATCGTCCATCATCCGACGAATGGCCTTGGGGGGCACGCGCTTGGGATCGAGGTTCAGATCCTTCCCGATCTGCTTGAGCAGCCGCATCTGATCATCGTCGTCGTAGATGACGAAGTTGCCGGTGTAGCCAAGGTGCACCGCATCGGTTCGCAGGATGCGCACGCAGGAGGAGTGAAAGGTGGACACCCAAACCCGACGCGCCTGATCTCCGATGAGCTCCGCCACGCGCTCCTTCATCTCCGAGGCCGCCTTGTTGGTGAAGGTGACCGCAAAGATCTGAGAGGGGTAGACCCCTTGCTGCAGCATGTGGGCGATGCGCCGGGTCAACACCCGGGTCTTGCCCGAGCCCGCTCCAGCGAGGATCAACAAAGGCCCGCGTAGGGTCTCCACCGCCTGGCGTTGGGGTGGATTGAGGCCTTGGAGATGCAGAGGTTCGGACATGGCGCGGGCTTATCTGGCTGGAGTGCACGGGGCACAAGCCCCAGCCGAAGACCCTAAGGCCAAGGGCGACCAGAATCTGTCCGCGGGCTCACCCACCCACACCTTCAGGACCGACGGCTGCCCAGCACCCCCCCGATGCCCACCACACCAAATCCCAAGGCCAAGAAGAGCTGAAGGGGCACCGCCCCCCAGAATCCGGCCTGCAGCGCCCAGAGAACCCCACACAGTTGCCATCCGCAGAGCAGCAACTCAGCCCAAGGCAGGCGAACAAAAGCGCGGTAGCTGCCTTGGTCCGAGCCACGCTTTGGGGTACGCACGAAGGGTGATTTGTGGCCCACGATGGCCTCGATGACGGCGCGGGTTTGGGCCACGCTCATGCCAACGCCCAGGGCCATGGCGACGGGGATCCTGCCCCAGCCGGCGTGATCCCCTGCTCTACGCACCGCGACGCCATAGAAACACCAGACAGAGACGGTGGTCGCAAACAAGGCCAGTGCGTCCATGCCCTGCACCAGCTCCGCTTGGGCGCCGCTCCGGAAGGGGGCCAAGGGGCTGACGAGCGCCAGACAGAGCACCAAGGGGTAGGCCAAGTTGGCCAAGAGGTGAAGACAGGCCTCCAGCTTGACGCGAATGGGGAGCTGCGCGCGCAGGATGGAGCCTAGGAGCTTCCTGGCGCACTGGATGGAACCCTTGGCCCAGCGGTGTTGCTGGGACTGAAAGGCCTGCAGGGTGTGGGGAAGCTCCGCCGGCACGGCCTGCTCGGCCCGGTACACGAAGCGCCATCCACGGGCCTGAGCCCGGTAGCTCAAGTCCAAATCCTCGGTCAGAGTGTCGTGCTGCCAGCCACCGGCGTCCTGAATGCAGGCCTTGCGCCAGACCCCTGCCGTGCCGTTGAAGTTGAACCAACAACCGGAGCGAAAGCGTGCTTCATGCTCAATCACGAAGTGCCCATCTAAGAGAACTCCTTGAGCCCGGGTCAACCAACTCTCCTCCAGGTTGGCGTGTCCCCAGCGGGCCTGGACCATGCCCACGCCGGGATCCCGAAGGCTGGGAACCAAAGCGCGCAGGATGCCAGCCTGAGGCACAAAATCGGCGTCAAAGACGGCGATGAGCTCCCCGCTCGCCCAGGCCATCCCTTCCTCCAAAGCCCCGGCCTTGAAGCCCTCGCGGTGGGCCCGGTGGGCCAGCACGATGTCCACCCCTTGAGCGGCCAAGTCCTCGACGACCGCCTGAGCGAGCTCGGTGGTGTCGTCCGTGGAATCGTCCAGAACTTGTATCTGCAACTCTGGCCAATCCAGCGCTGCAGCGGCACGAATCACCCGCTCGGCTACATGGCGCTCGTTGAAGAGCGGCAGTTGTACCGTGATCGCTGGACACCAAGCCTCCTCCTCTGGCGCTGGCAAGGCGCGCGGCTTCAGGCGCAGACGCCAGAGCAGAAGGAGACGGTGCAAGCCAAAGAGGGAGAGCGCCGCCAGCAGCATGGCGTGCACCCAGAAGAGCAAGGTCATGCAACCTGCCCCCTACTTGAGGCATCCTGGGTCCCATGTTTTTCTTTCTGCTCTCCTGTACCCCCATTCAGAGCCGCTCCTGCCCCCAGGAGGCCGACTGCACGCCCATTGCCCAGGACTCGGTGCAGGACACCGAACCGGGAGACACCCAAGACAGCGGGGCGTGGAGCTGGCCCGAAGGCGACGTGGCCATCCTGATGGGCAAAGGACGGAGCTTTAGCAGCATCCAGGCCGCCATCACCGAGGCCACCGATGGTGACGTGGTGCTGGTCCGAGCCGGTACCCACACCGAGCGCATCGACTTTCACGGCAAGGGCATTCACGTCGTCAGCGAATCCGGTCCTTGGGAGACTGTGTTGGATGGAACAGACCTGGGCGGCTCGGTCGTGGAGATTCGGGCCATGGAGCCTGACACGGCCATTCTGGAGGGCTTCACCATCATTGGAGGGACCGGCACCGAGGGGCACGGGGGTGGCATATTCATTGAGAACGCAGACCCCATCATCCAGCACAACATCATCGTCGGGAACGAGGCCAACATCTCCGGCGGTGTCTACATGCGGCATGGAGAGGCGACGGTCCGCAACAACATCATCACAGGCAACCGCGGCATTCAAGGCGGTGGCGGCGTGGTCTGCACCAACTGTAGGGGACAGGTGCTCTACAACACCTTCGTGGAGAATGAGTCCCCCAACGGCGCGCTGGGTGAGTGGTTCTTTGAGTCCGAGGGCGACATCATCGGCAACATCATCGTGGCCACGGACAAGGACGCCTTCTTGATTCGCTTCATGGAGCCCCTGGGCTACACCTTCGACTGTAGCGAGAATCTGATCTGGCCAGAGGTCGACTGGGTCGCGGAGAACGCGCCTTCGGGCTTCCCGGACTGTGCCAACACCCTCTACGCCGACCCCATGTTCGTGGACAGCGAGCGCTATGAGTTGGCCCCGGGCAGCCCCGCCGTAGACAGCGGACCTGCGGCCGACCTGGACGCCGACGGCAGCCCGGCAGATCGGGGTGCGTACGGCGGGCCATTTGGAGACTGGACATCGCCCTTCAGCGTTGATGGCTGATCCCCAGGGACAGCATGTCCCCCAGCGAGGCTGAGCGGGCCGCGTAGATGCGCTGCACCCCCAGCTCCACGTGTGTGTGGCTGTCTACGGAGACCGCCACGCCTGCGCCCACCTGATGCCACTGGCGGGTGACGGCGTCTGAGCCTGGGTTGACCAAGCCGGAGAGCTCGAGCTGAACCCATCCCAGAGGCTTGTCCCTAAAGATAGGTGCATAACCAACTTGGCCTCGGTAGGGCAGGCCGTTTTGGTAGTCGAAAGGCACTGTATTGCCCGGCGTTGTCCAGCCACTTCTGTAGCGAAAGCCACCCTCAGCCACCCCCCAGAGATAGCCGGGGCCCACCTTGGCGCTGTGGCCCACATTGGCCTGAAGATCCAAGTCTACGTTGGAGTCCCCCATCGCCGGGTAGAGCGCCGGGCGGTCGCCGTCGGCATAGAGCGGCACCCGGGCCTGAACGAAGAGGGATACAGGAATCTCCACTGGAAGCTGCCAGTCCACACCCAAAAGGGCGTCCCCGCCTCCGCGCTGTCGGTACTGCCAGCCGCTCTCCAGGTCTTCGTTGGCCGCCCAGAGGTAGGGCAGGTTGGCGTGGAGCATCAGCCCCGGCGCCAGGCCCACCTCGGCATAGAGTACCGCGCTCCAAGAACTGTAGGCCAGCCCCTCGGCGTCCTGCACTTGGGGATCGACGTACTCCCCAGCTACAAAGCGGTTTCCGGAGACCTTGACGTAGTGCTGGCCAGCGTCTTTGACCCAGGGTCCGGCGGCGGCGGTGGCGAGCAAACAGAGGAGCATGGCGGAGAGGATGCCAGAGAGGCGCAGCGGTTGCGCCTTCGCTCAGCCATCCTCGAGGAAGAGGGAGCGCACAGCTGGGTGTTTGGGCCGCTCGCCGCCGGTTCTTACTTGATAAGCCTCCCGGCGCACCGGGTTGTGGAAGTAGCGCAGGTGGACCAGGCTGCCGTGCACCTCGGAGAGCTCCAGCCCAACAATGTGAAAACCGGCCTTGAGCTTGGCGATCAAGATGGGGTTGTTCCCAGCCAGGTGCCGGGAGGTCAGAGCCTGAAATCCCATCTCCTCGCTTAGAGCCAGCACCCGCTGCAGCATGGCCTGGTACAGACCCTTGCGGCGGTGCGTCTCCACCACACAGGAGTTGGCCATGTAGAAGGAGGTGGAGTCCATGCTGAGCTGCCAACCAAAGGACCAGCCCACCATCTCACCCTCATCAAAGACGCCCAGGGTCAGACGCTGGCGACTTGCTACAGACTGCTGCAGCTCCTTGACCCGCGCACTGGCCGGCGTGCTCATGTAGGGCCGCCAATCCAGGATGGGGTAGACCCCCTCAAAGTGGGCCCGAACCTTCTCGGAGTGCGCGGCGTCCACGCGATCCAAGAGACAGATCTGAAGCCCGCCGTCCAAGGGCCAAGAGGCCAGGACCTGTGCACCCTCAGCGGTCAAAACGCTTGCCAGCCAACTGTGCGTTGCGGCGGTGGATGCCCTCTGCACGACCCGACAGGTTCTTCTGGCGACCGCGGCCTACGGCCAAGTCCCCTTCCGGAACATCGCCTGTAATGGTGCTTCCTGCCCCCACGATGGTGTCCGCACCAACTGTGACTGGCGCGACCAGAGAGGAGTTTGACCCCACGAAAGCGCGGGCTCCAATCTGTGTCTTGTGCTTGCCCCATCCATCGTAGTTGCAGGTGATGGTGCCCGCGCCGATGTTGGCGCCAGCGCCCACCTCGCAGTCGCCCAGGTAGCTCAGGTGACTGGCCTTGGCGCCGTCTCCGAGCACAGCCTTCTTGGTCTCCACGAAGTTGCCGACCTTGACCTCGGCACCCAAGACGCTGCCCGCACGCAGGTGGGCCATGGGACCCACGGCAGCACGGGGTCCAACCACGGCAGACTCCAACACGGAGCTGGCCTTGATTTGGGCATCTGGGCCAACCAAGCTGTCTTGAATGCTGACGTGGGGTCCGATGCTCGCGCGGTCTCCAATGACGGTCTTGCCACGAAGGATGACCCCGGGCTCCAGGAGCACCTCGGCCCCAAGAACGACCTGCGCATCGATGTAGGTCGTGCTCGGATCCCGCATGTGCACGCCCTTCATCATCCAGGCGTGGTTGATGCGGGCGCGCAGGTCCGCTTCAGCTTGGGCCAAGGTGGCCTTGTCGTTGATGCCCACCAGCTCCTCGGGGGCCTGGTGGATGACCGCGCGCAAACGTCCAGCGCGGGACGCCGCCTCGATGGCGTCCGTCAGGTAAATCTCACCCTTGGGCGGCGAGGGCTTGAGCTGGGGCAGCACTTCTTTGACCAGCCACTGGGCGTCGAAGGCGTAGATGCCCGCGTTGACCTCGTCGACGGCCAGCTGCTCCGGGGTGGCTCCGGCGGCTTCGACGATGCGGAGCACGGTTCCATTGGCGTCGCGGATGATCCGGCCATAGCGACCCGGCTCTGGGGTCTTAAAGGTCAGCAGCGTGCACAGAGCATCGCCGTGTCCTTCCAGAAGTCCGCGCAGAGTCTCTGCCGTGATCAGGGGCGCATCCCCAGGCAGAACGACCACCACCGAGGCGTCGGCGAGCAGCGCCTGGGCGCATTGGACGGCGTGCCCGGTTCCATTCTGCTCCGCTTGGAGCGCATAGCCATGGTCCGGGCCCAGGACCTGCTTGACCTGTTCTGCTTGGTGCCCGACCACCACGGCGGTGCGCAGTCCCGCGTCCTGACAGGCCTGCAGCGTCCAGGCGGCGAGGGGCCGGCCACAGAGAGGGTGAAGGACCTTGGAGAGGGAAGAGCGCATGCGCGTTCCCTTGCCAGCGGCGAGGACCAGAGCGGTGGGGGTCATGGGTGGGCTCCTTGGATGTAGGCCGCCTAACCCGCGCGATGTCCGCGCACCCCCAATGCCGTCAGGCCCCTGAAGTGCGCTCCATCGTCAGCGTCCAGTCGCTGGGCGCGCCGTCCCAGCCTCCCACCTTGAGGAAGAAGTTCGTGCCCGCCTGCAGGTTCAGGCCGAAGGTCTCCGGCTGGCTGAAGGTGTCCGACCAGCCGAGCATTACGTCGTTCTCTGTGAAGAGGTACACGTCGTAGTCCGAGCCGCCGTTGTCCCAGGTCAGGGTCACGGTCACGTTTCCGTCGGTGGGGACCGCGAACTTGACCCAGTCCGAGTCACCGGTGTGGTCGCTGCCGTTGTTCGAGGCCGCGTAGATGTCACCATGAATGGTCACGGGCAGGGTCACCATGCCCAGGCCGTGCGCATCGGACTTCTTATCGCCGGACTCGTTGATGTAGTAGACCTCCGTGTCGTGGCGCACAATGTCCTCGACCACCTGGGACTTGTTCCCAGCGGCGTCGGTCACGGAGAGCAGCGCCACCAGGTCGGTGTCCGGCGTGACCGTGGCGGCGTCCCAGTAGATGGAGACCGTGTTGTTGGAGATGCTCATCTCCGGGGAGGGCCAGACGTAGACCTCGTTGCGCGGCGGCACCTTGATCTCGACGCTTCCGCCGTCCAAGTCATCGTCCGTGTCTTTGACCTGGAAGGCAAAGCGCAGGCGACCCTCCTCCTCCGTCACCTTGAACACGCTAACTTCGGGCGCCGACCCATCTCCTGGGTTGGTGTCCGCGGTGTCGTCCACCACGGCGGTATCACTGCTCGTATCGGCCGTGTCGGTGTTCGTGTCGTCTGGCTCAGCCATCTCAGTGAGCCCCGGGGAGCCACACGCCAGCAGGGTCAAGATGTGAAGGGTGCTCAACATGACGCCAGTGTAGCCCGCCCATGCGCGGGGCGGTAGACTCCCTGAAAGGCACAAGGGAGAGCACATGTCTGACCGATTGAAAGGAAAGGTAGTCTGCATCACAGGCGCATCACGTGGCCTGGGCAAGGCGCTGGCCGAAGCCTTCGATGCCGAGGGCGCTCGCTTGGTGCTTGGCGCTCGAACCGCCCCTGAGCTCGACGAGGTCGCCGCGAGCTGCCAAGACGCCATCGCCGTACAGACCGATGTGCGGGACCCCCGCGAGGTACAGGCGCTGATCGACGCTGCAGTGGGCGAGTACGGCCAGCTGGACGTGATGATCAACAACGCCGGCTTGGCGGTGTACGGCCCAGCGGGCAGCTACACCCCCGACGACATCGACCGCATCATCGACACCAACGTCAAGGGTGTGATCCACGGCAGCCAGTGCGCCTACCAGGTCATGAAGCCCCAGCGCAGCGGCCGCATCTTCAACATCAGCTCCACCGCCGGCAAGATGCACCTGCCCAACGAGAGCGTGTACAACGCCTCCAAGTGGGCCGTCACAGGCTTTACGGGCACCCTGGCGATGGAGGCGCGGGCTTACAACGTCCAGGTCTCCAACATCTGCCCCGGCGGGATCGCCACCCCCTTCTGGAAGAGCCAGGAGTTCCTGCCTTTCCCCGACAAGTACGACCCCGAGCGCGACTTTATGCAGCCGGAGAAGGTCGCCCGCGTGGTGGTAGAGTTGGCCTGCACCCCCGCAGAGCTGGTCGCCAGCGAGATCGTGCTCCAGCCCATGCTCTTCTGATGTTGGGGCCTCTCCCATGTCCCTGAGTGTGCAGCAGTCCTATGGGGATGTGCTCGACCGCATCACGATCCTGGAGATCAAGGTCGCGCGGATTCCCAACGCCGACAAGCGTGCCCATGCGGCCAAGGAGCTGGAGGTCTTGGAGCACTCCTGGGCCGCGGCGAGACTGCCTCCGGAGCTCCCGGAGCGGGCTCTGCTGACCCAGGTGAACATACAGCTCTGGGAAGTCGAGGACAGACTGCGCGAGCGCGAAGCCGCACAGGACTTCGGTCCGGAATTTGTATCAGAAGCCCGCAGTGTGTATCAAATCAACGATCGGCGCGCCGCCCTAAAGCGCAGTGTAAACCTGACTCTTGGCAGTGACCTGGTCGAGGTCAAGTCCTACCACGGCGACCGGTGAAGCGCTGGGTCCTGGGCGGCTTGGGCGCATTGGCGCTGCTCTGCACAGGCTTGGCCGTGGTGGTCTGGCCCCTGATGCAGGAGCTGCCCGAGCTGGAGCAGTACCCCATCCGTGGACTGGACCTCTCGCACCACCAGGGCGAGATTGACTGGTACGCCTTGGGCGGCCACGCCACACACCAGTTTGTGTGGATCAAAGCGACCGAAGGGGGGGACTGGGTAGACAGCCGCTTCGCTGAGAACTGGGAAGGGGTGCGCACGACAGAGATGGTGCCCGGCGCCTACCACTTCTTCACCTTCTGTACGCCAGCAGCTGAGCAGCTGGAGAACTTTCTGGGTCAGTTACCAGCGCCAGACGGGCCTCGTTTGCCGTCCGTTGTGGACGTGGAGGTCGAGGGAAACTGTAGCGAGAGGCCCACGCCAGAGGTGCTGGTGGCGGAGCTCAGGCTCTTCTCCCAAGGCGTGGAAGATGCGACCGGTCAGAGGCCCATGGTCTACACCACACACAAACTGGCCACCCAGGATCTGCGTCCCTTGTTTGAGGAAGACGGTCATTCCCTATGGGTCCGCAGCATCCACAAGGTGCCCACCGACGACTGGGTGATCTGGCAGTACCAAGCGCGAGGCCAGGTCGAGGGCATTGAAGGTTGGGTGGACGAGAACGCCTTCGCCGGAAGCGCACAGGAGTTCGAGGACTGGGTCGGATCGAGCCCCACCAAGCCAGTGCCCTAGCTCGAGGGCGTCTCCTTCTCCTCCTTGGTCCCACCCGAGAGGAAGTAAGAGAGCACGCTGACCATGAGCGCCCCGAGCACGGCCCACCAGAAAGAAGCCACAGAGAATCCGGGCACCATCCAGCTGGCGAGGGCGAAGGCCAAGCCGTTGACCACAAACAGGAAGAGACCAAGGGTGAGCACGCTGATCGGAAAGGCGACAACGTTCATCACCGGCCGAACCCAGGATGAGTGAGCGCCGCATGGTCTCTCCTGGTGTGTCCCGCAGGGGAACTGTTCTAGCTGTAAACACCACGATGGGGACCACCAGATGCGAAGGGGCAAGGCCACCGTTGTAGACTCCCCCATGCTCTCCCTTCTCCTCCTGCTCGCCCAAGCCACCCCCGATGCCGGGACCGTTCACCTGGTCGCCGCCGACCCCTTCGGCCGCCCCGTGCCCGAGGCGCAGTGGACTCTGGAGGGAGACGTGCCCCTGGCCACCGGCGACTCCGAAGTGCAGCTCGCCCCTGGTCACTACCGCATGGCCGTCACGGCCCCTGGCTACTTCGGTCACACCGTGGAGTTTGACGTGATCTCCGGCAAGGACGTCGAAGTGCAAGCGCAGCTCGACGCCAGCTTGGTCACCTTGACGGACAAGGCCATCGTCATCCACGAGAAGGTCTACTTCGAGACGGGCAAGGCGGTGATCAAGGTCGAGTCCCACGAGCTGCTGCGGCAGGTGGCCCGTGTGATGCTCGAGCACCCGGAGATTCAAAAGGTCTCAATCGAGGGACACGCCGATGAGCGAGGCGCGGAGGCCTACAACTTGCAGCTCTCCGACCAACGGGCAGCTGCGGTTCGCGCCTTCCTGGTCGCCCAAGGAGTCTCGGCCATGCGCCTGGACTCCCAGGGCTTTGGCGAGAGCAAGCCCATCCTGGCCGAGCCCACCGAGGAGGCCTGGGAGAAGAACCGGCGTGTGGAGTTCGTGATCACGAAGCGGGCGGATCTGGAGCGCTGAACGCCTGGGATAGCTGCCTTGCCCGGTTGACTTGCCAAGCCAGCGGTGTAGATGAGGTCCTAGACGGACGTCACCCCTCCTTGAGCACCCCATCCCCAAAGAGTCACTGGCCCAAGCTGATTGCTGTGCTGGTCCTGGTCGCCATCACGGTGACCATCTTTGCCACGGGTGCCTACGAGCGCATCGACCCCGTGGCCATACAGGGCACCCTGCAAGACGCGGGTCTTTGGGGCGGGCTGCTCTTCATCTTGGCCTTTGCCGTGCTGCAACCCCTGCACATCTCGGCCCATGTGTTCATCATCGCGGCCACCCTGGTTTGGGGTCCTGGGGAGGCCATCCTCTACGCCTGGACCGGCTCGATGGCGGCGGCGGCCGTCTGCTACGCATTCGGCAACTGGGTCGGCGAGGACTGGATGGCCGAGCGCCTACCCGACCGCTTCGCCCTTCGAATGAACAAAATCCAAGCGCACAGCTTCAAGGCCACCCTTGGGGTCAAGCTGCTCTTCTTCACGACGCCCACCCTTCAGATGGCTTTCGGAGCCTTCAAGGTGGACTTTCGCAAGTGCATGGCCGCCACCGCAATCGCGCACGCCATCTACATCATCCCTGAGGTGCTGCTGGGCGACCAGATCGCCGCGTGGGCGAGCAGCGTCTGGGGCGGTTGAGGGGCTCAGGCTACTGAAGCTCGTAGCTGACGCTCAGGCCGCCCTCTTCGAGCACCAGCATCTCCCCATCAAAGCCCAAGACCTGTGCCGTGCTCGGGCTGCGCCCATCGGTCTCCGGATTGAAGGAGAGCTCAAAGTCGTTCAAGACATAGCTGCCTTCTTCCACGGTCTCCGGATCTGCATCCAGGGGCGCCTCGATGCGCTGGTAGCCGTGGGCCCACCCGTCCTGCTCGTACTGGGAGAAGGTGATGCTCCGTCCGATCTCCGTCCCTGGCGCCAGCCAGCGCCCATAGACATCCTCGGCCGAGAGCTGCTCAGGGAGACCGGGACCACAGGCGATGAGCAGGAACAACATTGGGGGACTCCGCGTAGCCGGGTATAACGCCGCACTGGAGAGATGATGATCGCCCTTCTTGTGCTGATGGCCTGCGACACCGACCCCGTGACCTACCCCGACAAGGTGGCTGGCACACCCATGGCCGGCGCGGCCGAGGGCTTGATCGAGGTCCCGGTGGGCGCCCCGATGGGCGGATTCTCCAGCCGCTGCAAGATCCTGGGCTCCAGCTCCAAGCAGGACAAGCGAAAGAGCCAGTACGCGCTGGCCTTTGACCGCTCCACTGGCATCATCACTCCGCCCATGGCCAAGGTGCTCTGGCTGGACACCGAAGACGACCACCTGGTGCTGGTCAAGTTCGACGCCATCTACGCCTTCGACGGCCTGGTGCAGCGTTTGGAGCAGGAGCTGGGGGACGCCACGGGCCTGGATCTGGACGGCAAGGTGGTGCTCACCGCCTCTCACAGCCACCACATGCCCGGCAACTTCAGCGACGACATCCACTTTTACTTGGGCGGGGACAAGTTCAACCGAGAGATCTTCGAGCGCTACGTCAAGGACATCTCCTCGGTGGCGATGGAGGCCTACGACACCCGCGAGCCAGCAGCCCTGGGCATGAGCTGGAACGAGGGCTGGGACCCCGACGACGTGGTCTACCGGGACCGCCGCGGCGACAACGACGAGCTGATGCCTTGGGCGGACTGGGAGCCTGGCAAGTTCAAGGACCCCTACGGCAACATCCTGCGCGTCGACTCCGCCGAAGATGGCAGCCCCATCGCGATGCTGGTGACCTTTGGCATCCACGGAACCATCGGCGACAGCGACACAAGCATGTGGAGCCGCGACTCCACCGGTGGTCTGGAGCAGGTCCTGGAAGAGCAATTCGATGAGCCCGTCGTGGTGATGCACCTTCAGGGAAGCGGTGGGGATGCGAGCCCTGCTGGCACCGACCACCCTCTGGCGCGCAACGAGAGCATCGGCGAGCTGGCAGCACCACTGCTCATGCCCCGCTACGAGGCCACTCCGACCTCGGGCGCGGCCATCACCACCGAGACGGCCAGCCGACACATTCCGGAGGGACCCGGGGAGATTCGTGTCACGCGGGACGGCACCGTCGACTGGCAATACCTGCCCTACGGCAACCGGCAGGCCGACGGCGAGCTCTACAACGCCGACGGCACTCTGGAGTCCAGCTTCGATGAGTGGAACTTCCCCAACGGCGCGGCCTTCTGCGGCAGCGAGGATCCCCTCATTCAGGTGGAGACCCAGTCCGACACCTTCCCCTACAGCTCCTGCATGTCGGTGGAGCTGCTCAAGGGTCTGATCGCCAACGTCTTCGAGATGGACATCGACACCTTCCCGCTGCCCATCACCAGCACGATGGAGGCCGGCGTCACGACCTCGCTCTGGGAAGACATTCCCCAAGTTCTGCCCGACGGAACGACCGAGGAGCGCCCGCTGCTCATCGGCTTTGTGCCGGCTGAACCCACCGCCATGTACGGCGAGCAGTGGCGCCGACGCTCCGAGGCTGAGCTGGGCATCCCGCTCCCCCTCTTGGTTGGCTACGCCCAGGACCACGAGGGCTACTTCCTGATCCCCGAGGACTGGATCATCGGCGGCTACGAGCCCAACATCAACGTCTGGGGCCCTCTGCAGGCCGAGCACGTGATGGAAGGGATGCTCACCATGACCGAGAACGTGGTGGACACCCCAAAGCGTGAAGCGCAGGACCCCATCGGCAGCTTCGCCCCCACCCAGTACGAGGACAAGCCTCTGCCGGAGCTGGCGCCGGACCTGACCCCCGATGCGGGCAGCTGGATCACCGAGGCGCCCGAGTACATGTGGCTGCCCGATGGCTTTGAGACCTTGGAGCTGGATGTGCCCGAGACCTGCCCGCGGGTGGGCTGCGTGGTGCAGATCGCGTGGAATGGCGGAGACCCCGGCGCGGACAGCCCGATGATCACCCTGGAGCGGGACAACGGCGGGACATGGGAGCCGGTGACCAGCCACAGCGGACGCACGATCAGCTCGAACATGACCGACATCCTGACGGCCTACACCCCCGACCCCCTCTACCCAGCCGATGCTCTGCAGAAGCACCAGTGGTGGGCCGCATGGCAGGCCGTCGGCCATGTGCATGACCGCCACGGACTGCCGGAAGGCAGCTACCGCTTGGCCGTGGACGGCAACCACTACGCCGGGGGCGATGCCACCTGGCCGTGGACGGGAACGCCCTACCGCTTGGAGTCGGCGCCCTTCGAGGTGGTGGCCACGGAGCTGCTCCTCAGCTTGGATGGCGACATCTTGAGCGCCAGCGTGGCCTCGCCGGCGGAGGGATGGCGCTTGGTGTCCCTGCAGGGTGATTCACATGGCTTGAGTCGGATCGCTGGTGCGGTGACCCTGATCTGGGACACCGAAAACGGAGAGGTCGAAGAGCAAGTCGATCTGGCTCTGGGCGGACTCGAGGTCAGCGTACCGACGACGGCCACCGCGCTGACGGTGATCGATGCCTTTGGCAACCAGGGCAGCCTGTCCTTCCGCTGAGCGCGCTGTAAGTCAGAGAAAGCGCTTTTCAGGATCCCCGGACAGGTTTGGGCGCCTAGGCTGGTTAGCCAACTGGCTGAACCGAGCTGAGTCTGGAGCGCCGTGAAGAAGTTCATCGCCATCGCAGGAAACATTGGGGCTGGCAAGACCTCGTTGACCCAATTCCTGACCGCTCGCTACGGCTTCGATCCGGTCTACGAGCCCTACATGGACAACCCCTACCTGGATGACTTCTACAAAGACATGCGGGCCTGGGCCTTCCACAGCCAGGTGTACTTCCTGACCCACAAGTTCCGTCTGCACCTGGATCTGAACGACCAGGACGGGACCATGGTCATGGACCGCACGATCTACGAGGATGCGGAGATCTTCGCGACCAACCTGGCCCGGGGTCGCTTCATGAAGAAGCGGGACTTCCAGACCTACATGGAGCTCTACGAGACCATGAAGCGGGCGCTGCAGCCCCCAGACCTGCTGATCTACCTGCGCTGCGATGTGCGCACGGTTCGCCAACGCATCAAGCAGCGGGGAAGGGCCAGCGAGCAGGCGATTCCGGCCAGCTACATCAAGCGCCTGGACGGCTTGTACGAGAACTGGATCGAGAGCTACAAGGCCAGCCCCGTGCTGGTCTGGAACAGCGGGGACAAGGACTACCTCTCGGATCTTGGCTACAACATCGAGTTCCGCAAGGCTGTGGAGAAGTTCCTGTAGGCCACACTTGCCTGCCCTTCGAGTAGCCGGCGGGAACCCCTAGCTTCCCTTCAGTGTCCTTGCCTGTGGACGATTCTTAGAGAGCCTTGACCGTCTGGTGGTTGACAGCGACCCCCTAAAGCCCCTACTTTCCCCCGCTCCATCGGCACCGGTGGGCTGGTACAGGCATCCTTGTGCCAATCGGAGGTCCGCGCATGCGCGTCGTTTGTGATAACTGTGGTGCTACCTACAAGATCCCCGAGCACAAGCTCAGCCGGGAGGTCAACAAGGCGACCTGCCGCAAGTGTGGGCACACCATCATCATCCGGCGCCCCGGTGTAGGCGGACCCACAGTGGCCTCGCAGCCACCCGCGGTGCGCAACGATGGCGACTCCACGCAGATCTCCTCAGAGGCGGACCTGCGGGCCCGTGCCCTGGCTGGCTCCGCGCCAGTCCAAGAAGAGTACGTGCCGCCGACCGTGGTCAAGAGCCCCGCACCGGCCCACGGCGATCAGACCATGCCCAGGGCAGATGTTCGCCCCCCAACGCCTCAGCGTCAGGCGGCGCCTCCGCGGGTGGCACCACGTCCTCCCAGCCAGGCTCCGGCCATGGCGGCCGCGCCCGCCCCTGTTGTGGGTGTCCCCCTGGCACAGCCCAAGGCACACGATCCGAGCGGTGACCTGATCCTGGTCATGGCCGGTTGCTTTGCTGCCATCGTTGGCGTGGGCCTGATGGCGGCCAACCTGGGCGTCGAGGCCACGATTATCGGTCTGGCCGTGGCCCTCGTGGCCAGCGTGACCAACCTCTTGGTCCTCATCACCAGCGATCGCGGCCGCAAGCCGGCCAAGCCGGTCCTGGCCATGTTCCTGGGCATCCTCCTGGCGGGGTTGTGCGTGGGCGGCGTGGTCTTCGGGGGACTGCTTCAGCCTGCAGAGACCGAGCCTGCACTGGCCAGTGCGAACACCGAGCCTGAAAAGCCGGCCTTCCCCATGGTCGAGCCTCCGGAGAACCCAGAGGTGGACCCCGACGCGGTCGAAGACCCCGAGACGGATCCAGAGCCTGCGGTCGCAAACGTGGATCCCGAGCCCAAGGTTGAGCCCAAGACCGAGCCCAAGACCGAGCCCAAGGTTGAGCCTGAGCCCAAGACCGAGCCCAAGACCGAGCCCCGCGTGACCACGCCCCGGGTTGAGCCCAAGGTCTCTCCAAAGGTGGAGCCCAAGAGCACCAACACCAAAAGCAGCGCCAACGTGGGCGTTCCCGTCACCGTGCTCGACACCATGCTCAAGTCCAACAAGGGCGTGAAGACCTGCTTTGGCAAGTACCGCCAAGAGACCGGTTCCCTGCCCAGTGGCCGCATCACCGTACGCATCACCGTGCAGCCCACAGGCAAGGCCACCAGCGCGAAGATCGCCGGCGGCGCCTACGCCAACAGCAGCCTGGACACCTGTCTGGGCGGCGCCATCCGGGCCATCCAGTTCCCCCCGTGGGACGGCTCGGAGCCCGCGACCTACAACTACCCCTTCATCCTGTGATGCTCCTCCTGCTGGCATGCGCTCCGGCGCCGATGCAGGAGATCCGGGACGACTTCGAGCGCAGCCAAGAGCAGCGCTTCGTGGACTGCGGAACCGCGGTGCTCCCTGAGTGCCCCGAGGAGACTCCGCCGGAGGCGATCCAGTGTCTGCTGGACAACGTGGCGGCTGGGGAGGCGGTGACGGTCTTGCTGCAGACTCCTGAGCGCGAAGCTGCAGGCTACTGGCTGGCGCGGGGTGGAGATTTTCCCTTCGTTCAGCTGTTTCGAACGCCCGAGCGCGCCTGGCGGAACGACTGCACCGCAATCCAAGAGTGGGCGGCGATCCCCTTTAATGGCTGCTTCGATCTGGCCGTAGCGCTGCCCTGTGAGGGCGTGAACCTCTAAGGCGTCTCCCAGCTGTCGCTTGACCTTTGGCCCTGACCGGGTGATTTGGCGCGACCTCGGAGTAGACATGTCCAGCTTGCGCAACATCGCCATCATCGCCCACGTCGACCACGGCAAAACCACCCTCGTGGACGGAATGCTCGGTCAGGCCGGCACCTTCGCCGCCCACGAGGAGACCGTCGACCGCGTGATGGACTCCATGGACCTGGAGCGTGAGCGCGGCATCACCATCATGTCCAAGAACACGGCCATCCACTACAAGGGCGTGAAGATCAACATCGTCGACACCCCCGGCCATGCCGACTTTGGTGGCGAGGTTGAGCGGATCATGAAGATGGTGGACTCCGCTCTGCTCCTGGTGGACGCCAGCGAGGGCCCCCTGCCCCAGACCCGCTTTGTGCTGCGCAAGGCCCTGGACGCCAACCTGAAGATTCTGGTCTGCATCAACAAGATCGACCGCCCCGATGCCCGCATCGACGAAGTCATCAACGAGGTCTACGACCTGTTCATCGACCTGGGCGCCGAAGACGACCAGATCGAGTTCCCCATCGTGTTCGCCTGCGCCCGCGATGGCTACTGCGGCCTGGAGCAGGACGTGACCGAGGGCACCCTGCAGCCCTTGTTGGACCTGATCCTCTCCGATGTGCCCGACGGCGCCGGAGACTCCGAGGCCACTCCACAGATGCTGGTCCTCTCCCTGGACTACGACAACTACGTGGGCCGCTTGGCCATTGGCCGCATCCACGGCGGCTCCATCAAGAAGCGCCAAGAGCTGCTCCTCATCGGCGAGGAGGGGAACAAGAAGGTCCGCATCAACCAGCTCTACACCTACCGCGGCCTCTCGCGCGTTGAGGTGGACGAGGTCTTTGCTGGCGACATCTGCGCGCTGGCCGGCATCTCCGAGCTGGAGATCGGCGACACCTTGACCTCGGTCGAGGACCCCAAGCCCCTGCCCCGCACCAAGGTGGACGAGCCCACCATCTCCATGACCTTCTCCGCCAACGACGGCCCCTTCTCGGGCCTGGAAGGCAAGAAGGTGACCGGCCGCCAGATCCGCGAGCGCCTGGAGAAGGAGCTGCTGCACAACGTGGCCCTGCGCATGGTGCCCGCCGAGGACCGCGAGGCCTACAAGGTCTTTGGCCGCGGCGAGCTCCAGCTGGCCATCCTCATCGAGCAGATGCGCCGCGAGGGCTTTGAGATGGTCGTCTCCAAGCCCGAGGTGGCCTTCCGAGAGGACGCCGACGGGAACATCACCGAGCCCTACGAGCTGGCCCAGCTGGACTTCCCCGAGGAGTTCATGGGCGTGGTGTCCGAGCAGATGAACCTCCGCCGCGGTCGCATGACCGAGATGAAGATGGCCGGATCCGGCCGCGTCCGGGTGGAGTACCGCATCCCTGCACGCGGTCTCATCGGCCTGCGCGGTGACTACCTGAGCCACACCCGAGGCCAGGGCATCCTCAACACCCTCTTCGACGGCTGGGACGAGCACGCGGGCTACATCCCCGTTCGCAAGAACGGCAGCATCGTCAACGACCGCAAGGGCGATACCACCGCCTACGCCCTGTACAACCTGCAGCCCCGCGGCAAGCTCTTCTTGGGCGTGCAGGTCAAGGTCTACGAGGGCATGATCATCGGCCAGAACAGCCGTGAGAACGACATCAACGTCAACGGCACCAAGCCCAAGCAGCTCAACAACATCCGCTCTGCCGGTGCTGACGAGAAGCTCATCTTGGCCCCGCCCATCCAGTTCTCCCTGGAGCAGGCCCTGGAGTACATCGCCGACGACGAGTTGGTCGAGGTCACCCCAAAGAACATCCGTCTGCGCAAGAAGATTCTGGCGACCAACATGCGCAGCGTGGTTCGCGGCGAGCGCAAGAAGAAGTGAGTCCCCTTAGACGCTGAGTCTATGGGGCCTGCTCTCAGGCGCTGGGCCTTAGCCAGCGCTGCAGACAGGCATTGAGCGCGTCAGGCTGGATGGGCTTGCCCAAGTGGTCATCCATTCCTGCCTGAAGGCTGCGCACCCGGTCGCCTGGCATGTTGTTCGCTGTCAGCGCGATGATGGGCGTGCGCACCCCAATCTTCCGCAAGCGCTCGGTGGCTTGGTAGCCGTCCATGCCTGGCATCTGGCAGTCCATCAGGACCAGATCCACATTGGACCCTTCCCAAGCGTCCAGGCAAGCTTGGCCGTCCGCCGCGAGGGTGACCTGCACGCCCAGGCACTCCAGCAGCCGCGAGACGACGACCTGGTTTACGACGTTGTCTTCGGCGACCAGGATGCGCACCCCGCTCAGGTCCAGAGTCTCCAAGGGGAGCTGGTCGGCCACGCTGGGCGCCTCGGCCTCGCGAATGGGGAGCTCAAGGGTGAACACGGAGCCTTGTCCGGGGGTGGAGGACACCCGCAGCTCCCCGTCCATCGCCAAGGCCAAGGAACGCGAGATGGCCAAGCCCAAGCCGGTGCCGCCGTAGTTGCGGGTGACGCTGGAGTCCGCCTGACGGAAGGCTTGGAAGATGCGTTTCTGGGCCTCGGCGTCCATGCCAACCCCCGTGTCCTGAACCCGAAGGTGCAGGCGCTCGCCCTCTCGCCCGAGCTGAACGCTGATGTGGCCCGCCTTGGTGAACTTCAAGGCGTTCGAGACCAGGTTGTTGAGGACCTGTTGTAGGCGCACTGGATCTCCGTAGATCCACTCCGGCACGCCGGCTCCAAGCTCCACCCCAAGCTCCAGCCCCTTGTCCGCGGCCAGCTTCTTCCAGTTCTCCGCCACCCCGTTGGCCAAGTTCGGCACCGAGAGCGCGATGCTCTCCAGATCCACCCGGCCAGCGTCGATCTTGCTGTAGTCCAGCACATCATCCAGCAGGGTGCGCAGCATCTTGCCGGAGCTCTTCACCGTCTCGGCAAGCTCCCGCTGCTCCTCGTCCAAGGAGGTGTCCAAGAGGACCTCGGTGATGCCAAGGACGCCGTTGAGCGGCGTGCGGATCTCATGGGATATGGTGGCCAAAAAGCCGGTACGGGCTGCGACCGCATCTCTGGCTTCTTCCTCGGCTCTTTGCCGGACGGCGACCTCCTGGTGCAGGGTCTGGTTTGTGGCCTCCAGTGTCTCGTTCACCTCGCGCCAGCTCCTGCCACGCACCCACAATCCCATCGCGATGGTGGTCACGAGCAGAAGCAGGCTGATCACGTCCAAGAAGCTGGCCGCCTGAGCATTCAAGCTGCTCTCAGGGACCCACCCCATGCCCTCGAGGACCCAGATCCCTGAGATGCCAAAGCCCGCGAATATGGCCCACCAGTGCCGCTCGGCAATGGGCAGATAGAAGATGGCACTCATCGGAATGATGACGATCCAACCTGCGCCTGCGCGACTGACGCCGCCCAGCATCGCGATGCTGTAGAGCAATCCGATGCTCAGCGAGGTCATCATCAGCCGACCAGAGAGAATGGGTCTGCCCCGACGGGAGAGCAGCAACGCGGAGCCGACCGCGAGCCCGAGCGTGCAGGAGATGACCATCGCCGAGAAGTACTCCCCCAGAACGGCCAGGATGGGAATCCACACGATTGTCAGCAGGGCAACCATCACGGCGCCCAGCTGCTGGGTGCGCGCCAGCCGACGCATCTCTGGCGCCAGCTCCACGAGCGGAGCGTCAATCCAGCCACGAAAGCGCTCTCTGGGCCCGATGTTCTGTTTAGCGTTCACAAGTTCCTCTTACGGCGAGGCTGGCGGCAGCTAAAGTCAATCGATGTCCGGATCTACGATGGTGGCAGGCTGGCCCAGGAGAAGCGCGTCGCCGAAGAAGCTCAACAGGGCCTCCAACCCTTGCTCGCTGTCGTGCAGGTGGCTGTGGTCAGCGTCTTCCCACTGACCGTTGCGGAACACCTGGTCGTACTGAACGAATCCCAAGCTTGCCCCTTCCGGTCCATTGCCAGCGACCGAGCCCGCGCTGAACTGCACGCCGCTGACCGCAAAGTGCTCTTGGCCCACCCCAGGGGCCTGGAAGCCTTGGGCGATCAACGCGTTGGTGGAGTTGGGCACGATCTGATCGTCCAACACAGCCCCCAAGTAGATGTCCGGCGGATCGCCATCATCGACTCGCTCCCTCTGCACCCGCTCAGCCCAGATCGCCGGGTCCCCAGGGTCCATCAAAGTCTGCAGCAGCGGGAAGGCACGATCCACTTCACCTTCCTGGATGCCTGGCGGCGCCATCAGCTCGATCAGAGGTGCGAACTCGGGACCATCCTGGATGATCTGTGTGACCCGCGCGCCCCCCACCGCAAGCCACCCCGCCTGAATCTCAGGAGCCAGAGCCAGCAGCTCTGGTCCCATGATCGCGCCCAAGCTGACCCCGGCGTAGCCCAAACGCGCGCCGTCCAGCTCGCTCACCCCATCGCCGTCCAAGTCCACGGGTTGCTGCAACGCCAGGACCAGGTGCAGCTTGTCCCAGGCCGACTGCCTGAAGTTGTCCCGCAGGACCAAGCCCGCCAGCCCAGGAGGAGAGAGCTGCAAGGCAAAGATCATCAGGGGCTCTAGGAGGGCCAGTGGCGGTTCCGTGCGAGCGGGATGGACCCCGTGCTCCACCGAGTCAATGGCGACCACGGCCACACCGGAGTTCGCTACCGCGGGCTGAATGGCACCGCACTGCTCCCGTCCCCCCCCCAATCCATGGCCGCAGATGACCACCGGGAAAGGCCCTTCTCCCTGTGGAATCCACATACTCACCGGCAAGGTGTACGCACTGCGCGCCTGAATCTGCCCGGGTGGAACGACCCCGTCCACCCGGTAGTCCCAGGCCTCCAAGCTGGCCTGACAGAGCTGCCCCCAGTCTTCTGGCTGGCAGCTGATCTCCTGAAGCTCAGCGCCTCGAGAGCGAATGTCCTGGGCAATGGCCACGGACTGATCATGGGCCGACTGGGTGGTGAAGAGCGTCACAGCACCCACCTCCTCCAGGGGCACACCGACTTGGGCAAGGGCGTTCTGAAGGCGCAAGCCATGCTCCGTCTCGGGCACTTCTCGGGCGAGGGGGTCGAGCAGATCGGAGAGCACGGGCCCAGGTGCCACACACTCGGAGCGCTCTGGCGGATTCCGCACCACAACCAAGACCTCCGCAGCCGAGGGCAGCGCGCGCGTGGGATGCAGCATCAAGGTGCGCCCCCCGTCGGTCGTGCTCAAGGCGACGGGCCAGCTCTCGGGGCTATCCCCGAGCACCCAGAGCTGGATGTCCAAGTCCTCGATGGGCGGGAGCTCTCCGTCAAAGCCCAAGAAGATCCCGGCGCTTAGGCCAAAGCCGTCCAGAGTGCTCAGGTCGCTGAGCCAGCTCTGGTAGTTCTCGGGAAATGCCGCGACCGCGGCCGTGTCCTGTGGGGTCATGGCCACACGTCGGCCCGTCGCCGTGTCCGGGTCCACCACGCTGTAGTGGTCGTCCGGAAAGGTGCTCAGCTGCACATCTGGCGCGTAGTCATATGCCAACTCGCTGCCACAGAAGGACAGAGGCTCAGGGGCGCAGGCGAGAAGGAAGATCAGCACCTGCCCAGTGTACTTCCTTGCAGCGAAGTCGCTTCAGATCAACGCCTCCGCTTCACCCCATACCCGGCATGGGCGGCCCAGGAAGAGCGACCAGAGTGCGCATTCCGAAGGGACCCGGCTGGGCCGACATAGAGCCCCCCATTCCCTCCACGCGCTCTTTGAGCCGCCTGAAGGAGCGCACGAGGGGGTCCTCGCACCAGGCCCCGGGATCGGCCAGCGCCACTTGGACCTCGTCACTGAGGCGACCGCAGCGGTCTTCGACGACCAGCCATGTGCCGCTTCGTCCAGGGGAGAGCATCACGTGGGCTGCCCCAGCGCCTCCGGCTTGGTCCACGTGCTCCAGGATGTCTGCCAGCAGGGTCTGCAGCAGGTCGGTGAGCACATCTGCGCTGCCGTGTACTCGGCTGTCTCGCACATCGATGATCAGCGGGATGCCTTTTCGCCGGAACTCCACCATCGCCTTCTTGACCTCCCGTAGGGCGATCTCGGCGGCGTTGATGACCGTCTTGGGGCTCGGCCCGCGCACCGGTGGCGCGTGCTCGCTGAGCAAGACCCCGATGACCTCGCCGCCGGAGACAACCGCCAGAGGTCGCTTGGAAGGAAGCCTCGAGAAGGGCGTCTCGGCTTCGACTACGGGAACGTCCTGACCTCCTGGCAACAGATCCAACATGGTGTTGGGGTCGGCCCGGAGGAGCTGCGCGCTTCGAAACAAGCGCACCGTCTCTGAGCTGCTGCCACGAATGGCGATGTGACAGCCCACACCGGAGAGAGAGGGGAGAATCTCTTGAACACTCTGTGCACCCCAGGCTGACACCACGGGGCCGAGTTCCAAGTCCGCGATGTTGATTGCAAGTGCTTCCACGTCTCCGTGTACGGATCTGTCGGTGCAAGCCACAAGGGGGGATGGTGAGATAGGCTCTTGAACAACGCCTTGGAGCTGCCATGTCCCTCTGGAAGACCCTGAAAAACCACGCCGGAGCCCAGTTCCTAGACGTGATCCAGTGGCTGGACGATGCCGGAGACACCTTGGTGTACCGCTTCCCGATCTTCAATCAGGCGATCCAAGACGGTGGCAAGCTAGTGGTCCGGCCAGGCCAAGCCGCTGTGTTCGTCAACGAGGGCCAGCTCTCGGAGAGCTTCGGGCCCGGCACCTTTGAGCTGAGCACCCGCACCAAGGCGATCTCCAGCTTCTTTGAGTCCATCGCCTACAAGCTCAACTACCCCTACAAGGGCGATGTGTACTTCGTCTCCACCACGCGCCAGACGGCACAGAAGTGGGGCACGCCGGCGCCTTTCTTGTTTGAGGATCCCCAGTACGGCGGCATCGAGATCCGGGCCTTTGGCACCTTTGAGTACCGGGTCACCGATCCAGCGCGTTTCTTGACCGAGGTCGTTGGAACCAAGGGCCTGTTCACCAACGCGGAGATCAACGGCCAACTCAAGGCGCAGCTCATCGACGCCTTCCGGGCCAACCTCAAGCGCTTGGCGGCCGAGAAGGGCATCAACGTCAACCACCTGGACACGCACTTCTACGAGCTCAAGGGCGCCTTCTTGGAAGGCATGAACCCCGGCTTTGTCGAGAAGTACGGCCTGACCCTGACGGACTTCTCCATCGGCGGTCTGAACTTGCCCGATGACCTGCGCGCCATCCTGAACAAGCGCCGCGAGATGGACATGTTGGGGGACCCCGAGCGCTTCGCGCGCTTCCAGGCCGCCAACGCCATGCGCGATGCGGCCCAGAACCCGGGCATGGCCGGCAGCATGATGGGCGCCGGAGTGGGCATGGGCATGGGCCAAATGATGGGCGCTCAGATGGGCGCAGCGCCCCAGCAGCACGCGCCACCGCCGCCTCCGCCCTCCAATCTGTTGCACTACAACGGACCCAGCGGTCAGGCCCAACTCAGCCCGCAGCAGATCGCGGAGCGGGTCACCCAAGACCGCAGCGCGAGCCACCAAGTCTGGGCCGCAGGATGGCCCGCTTGGAAGAGCTGGGACCAAGTGCCCCAAATCGCCTCCCTGCTGCCTCCTCCTGCGCCACCGGCCCCCAGCGCCAGCACCTTCCACTACGCCGGTCCAAATGGTGTGAGAGGCCAGCACAGCGCCGCGGAGATCCAAGCGATGCTCGCCGCTGACCCCAGCGCACGCCACATGGTGTGGAAGGAAGGCATGGCCGGCTGGGTCCAGGCCAAGACGGTGCCAGAGCTGCAGAGCGCTGCGCCCCCACCCCTGCCCCCACCACTGCCCGAGCCCTGAGCTGTGAGCACCCGGGCCAGCATCAGCCAGCGCCGAATCTGGAACAGCGTTGTTCTGGGCAGCGCACTGCTGCTGGTGCTCTTCGCAGCTTTTGTGGTTCTGGCTGTCTTCGGCTCAGCCAAACAAAACGACCGACTCCGTGAGCACATGGCGTGGGGCCACGCCCTGCACCTTGAGCTCGCCTCCCTTCAGCGCGCCCAGGACCAAGAGACCCGCGACCGACTTGTGTTGCTCAGCACCACCATCGAGGCGGGCTCTGACTCCAGCGAAGTGCGCGCTGCAGCCCGCAGCCTACGCAACGCGGCCGAGGCCTCTGGGAGCACCTCGGCCAGCCAGGCTGCGATGGAGCGTGCAAGCGCCGAGCTGGACCACGCCCTGGACCAACGGGCCGCCAGCCTGACGGGCACCCTCAATCGCCGGGGCAACGCGCTCCAGGCGATCAGCATCTCCAGTGTCGCGATGGCCATGGCCCTGGTCGGCCTCCTGCTCATCCTGCGCAGGCGCATCCTAGCCGCCGAGGCCATCGGGGTGCGCTTGGAGAGCGCCCTGGAGCAGGTGCGCGCCGTGCGCGACGTGGAGAAGGCCGCCAACCACACCAAGGCGGAGTTTCTGGCGACTGTGAGCCACGAGATCCGAACCCCACTGACCGCCATCCTGGGCAGCGCCGAGCTCCTGGACGCCCAGGCACTCTCCCAAGCGCAGGCGGAGCGGGTCGGTGTGATTCGAGCTGGCGGAGAGACGCTGCTGAATCTGATCGACGCTGTGTTGGACCTCTCAAAGATCGAGTCCAGCGCTGTGGAGCTGCATCCCCGACCCTACGCCCCCATGGCCCTCCTTGAAGAGACCTTGCTGCTCTTCGCCCAGAGCGCCGCGGACAAAGGACTGGAGCTCAGCATGTGGGCCAGCCCAGAGCTGCCCACGCACCTTCAAGGCGACCCAGACCGCACCCGACAGGTGGCGGTGAACCTGATGGGCAACGCCATCAAGTTCACCCAGAAGGGCGAGGTCCACCTGCGCGCGGAGTGGACGGCGGAGGGTCTGTGCATCGAGGTGCACGACACCGGTCCCGGCATCGACGCCAAAGACCACGAGCGCATCATGGAGAGCTTCACCCAGCTCGAGGGCAGTCGGCACGCCGACTACGGCGGGGTGGGCCTGGGGCTCACCATCAGCCTGCGCATCCTGCGGGCGATGGGCGGCTACCTGGAGCTTGAGAGTTCGGTGGGCCAGGGCAGCATTTTCCGAGCCCACATGCCCCACACTGCCCTAGAGCCCCCGACCTGCTTTCCGGTTCCCAGTCCAGTCGTGGTCGCCGGGCAGAGCGCCAGTGCGGCCCGCGTCGCCCAGCAGCTCCGCTCCTGGGGAGCGAGCACCCAAGTTGTGTCCTCCTTGGAGGAGGTGGACCTTCGGCACGCCGCCGCGCTCTTTGTGGAGCCGGAGTTGATCGATGCATCCCTGATTCCCCCAATGATTCACTGCGTGGCGCTGCAGAGCCTGGACGACGAGTCGCAGCCACTCTGTGAGAGCACCCTGTCCTCTCCCGTTCGGCCGCGCTCCCTCTGGCGGTCCCTGACCCAGGATGACGAGCCCTCCATTCCCGAGTCACAAACGCCGGTCCTCGTGCGGGTGCTGGTGGTGGACGACCACAGCGGGAACCGCAAGGTGATCCGAGACATGCTGGAGAGCCTCGGGGCCACCGTGTGCTTGGCCAGCGGTGCGGAAGAGGCCTTGGCGCTGCTGCCCGAGCTCAAGGTTCACTTGGTGTTGATGGACATCGACATGCCCGTGATGACCGGACTGGAGGCCACCAAGCGCTTGCGGGAGAGAGGCTTTGAGAGCGCCATCATCGGTCTGAGCGGACACGCCACCTCAGCGGCACGCACGGCCGCCATCGAGGCGGGCATGGATGACTACGTGACCAAGCCTGTGCGCTTGGCCAAGCTTCGCCAGGTCCTGGACCAGGTCGCTCCGATCTAGGCTCTATTTGAAGGGCTGCGGCAAGCTGCAGTGCTCGTGCTGGCCGTGACCCACATGGTCCATGCGGGCAGGCGGCACACCCAGCGGCAGCGGCGCGATGGCCCCAGGGGAGCGAAGGCGCTGGTCACTCAGGGCAATGTCCTGCACCCCGGCGGCGGCGGCCCTGGCCAGCAGCAGGTAGAGCTCGGTGTCCACGTTGCTCAGGCTGTCACAGGCCTGGTGGTAGCAGGCGTCGTAGGGCTGCCCGCTCTGGCCGCCAAAGTCCTGCGCCTCATCCCCGCTCTTGGTGTTGTTGGCGCCCGAGAAGAGCCCACCGGTAGGGATGCCGTAGGCGACGAAGCCATAGCTGTCGGAGGGCACACCCAGAGCCACAGGTCGGTGCTCGCTCTCCCCAAGGGCCTCGAGCAGCACCCCTTCCAGGACATCGGAGCCCGAGGGCACCCCTTGAGGATGGTCCCACTGTGAGGGCGCCGCCGAGCCGTCACCGTCGTAGAGGAAGGCCACCCCATTGGGACTGGCCAGCATGTCGTAGTTCATCGCAGCGTCCACCCCGCCCAGCTCACCGGAGGCGGCCGCCTCTTCAAGCCAAGCGAAGGAGCCGACCAGGCCCAGCTCCTCAGCCCCCCAGAAGCTGAACTGCACCTGGTGCTCCAAGCTCAAGTCCAGAGCCGCCAGCTGTATGGCCATCTCCAGGATGGCGGCGGTTCCAGAGCCGTTGTCGTTGATGCCAGGACCGGCGGAGACCGAGTCCATGTGGGCGCCGACGATCAAGCGCAGGTTGGGGTCCCCGCCGGCGGTACGCGCGATCAGGTTCACATCGGTGAACTCGCTGACGTCCAGCTCAACATCGACCTTGGCCCGGGTCACTTGGCTAAGGGCTTCGCCTTGTTCATAGGACAGCCCCAAGACCGGGATCGAGGCTGTAAAGCCCAAGCTGCCCGCGAAAGGCGCTCTCCGGCCCGCCTGGCCTTCGTTGAAGAGGAAGACCGCAGAGGCGCCCGCGTTCTGGGCATTTGCCACCTTCTCTCCGAAGGTGCAGCTCCCCCGCTGAATGAGCGCGATGCTACCCGCACCAAAGTCAGCAAAGTCGCTGGCCTCGCAGCCGCTGGTGCTGCTGTTCTCAGCGCCTGGCGGAATGACGATGTCCACCGCCTCCACCTTGCCACTGACGGAGCCGGAGCCGCTCTCAGAGAACACCAGGTAGTCGTCGCCATAGGCCGGCGTCTCACTGCCGTAGCTCAGGGAGACCGCGGTGATCTCGGAGCTGGTGGAGGTGAAGGGGACCCGCTCCACGACGTAGCCAGCGTCTTCGAGTTGACCGGCGACATAGTCGGCGGATTCCGAGTAGCCCGGGGAGTAAGCCGAGCGGTTTCCACGGTTGGCGTCCGCGATGGCCTGGAGCGCCTCCAGGTGCCCCAGCAGCCCCTCTTCGGTGATGGCCTGGGCCAGCGCCGGCAGGGGGTCCCCGGTGTCCACAGAGCCTGTGTCCGTGTCCTGAGGGTCGCCGGAGTCCGAGTCCACGACAGAGTCGCTGACGACAGCGTCCAAGGAGACAGAGCCAGTGGGTGTACACGCCAACCAGAACAAGAACATCGTGACCTCGATTGGGCAAATCTTGCCATGAGGTCCATGGGGTTCTGTGTGGCCTGCGTCAGATCACGACTACCAAGTGGTGCCCTCCGGCCCTCCATAGGCCCCCATGTCCGAGCGGCTGCCGTCCGCATCCAGGATGTTGGGGTCACCGGCATCGAGCAAGGAGCCACCGCTGAGCTGCAAATCCCAGTCCCAGACATCTCCGCTCAAGTCGGTGTAGCTGGGGTCCACCTCGTAGGTGGTGATGGCCGGCGTCCAGGTACCCGAGAGGTAGAGAACGTCGCTCCCGCCCGTGTTGTCGGACAGGTTCAGGTAGTCCAAGTCGGCCGTCGCCGAGGAGGAGGAGCTGTAGAAAAAGTCGGCGCGTCCGGCCGTGGTCGCCACAAAGTGGTTGTCCACCGCGTTGACGTTTCGCACCGTCAAGTTGGTGCTGGTGCTCAAGTAGAACCACGGGGTGTAGGCGGTGCTGTAGGAGCTCAAGTTGTTGTCGACAAAGTCGGCATTATTCAGGATCATACTGGATCCATACAGGTACAACCCACCGTATAGATTGGCGGAGGTGTTGGTGTTGGACACCTCGTTTCCAGCCACGATGAGGTTGTTCACCAACATCACGGTCGGCCCGATGGTGGAGGATGCGCCCGAGCCTCGCAGCACCCATCCGTAGGTGGAGCCATCGGCGATGATCTCGTTGCCCAGCATCGCCAGGTGGGTGCCCGTGAAGTTCGTGTAGCTCCGGCTGTAGAGGAACTGCGCGTGAATGGCGTTGTCGGCCTGCAAGAGGTTGTCGGAGACCTCCCAGTGGTCGGCATTCACCACCGCGCCGCTGCCTCGAGAGGACCAGCCGTACAGGGCCCCGCTGGCATGCATGATGTTCCCCGAGAGCAGAAAACCATCCATCTCCGTCTCGCAGGCGTTGGTCTGGTAGCCCTGCCAGTGGATGTCGTAGTCCTCAACGGTCTCGATGAGGTTGTCCAGCACTTGGGTGTCGTGGATCTGCAAGCTGCCGGTGTCATCGCACTGGAACAGGCCGTAGACGCTGCGGTCATGGCTCAGCTCCACGCCGCTGACCTCAACCCCAGAGAACGCCGCCGAGCCGCCGTTCTGGACGTAGACGGCCAAGCCATCGCAGCTCAGCCCTGAGATGCAGTCCAGGCCTGTCAAGGTGCTGCCTTCGAGCAAGAAGCTCCCGCCGTCGACGTAGATCCCCGCGCCCCAGGCCGCTTGGCCCCCCTGAACACGCATCTCACCCAACACCGCATCCGAGGTCCCTGTGACCGTCACGACCGAGGTGGTGTAGCCACCATCGAGCACGACCTCCTCGTCCAGCCAGCCCCGCAGGGTCACATCTCGGGTCCAGTCCAAGTTCTCGTAGTAGGTGCCTGCGCTCACGCAGGCCCCTTCCCCTTCCGGCAAGCCGTCCAGGGCGGCCTGGAGCGTGTCAAAGTCGCCCGGCACTGCGTAGGCGTAGTCCACAACACCATCGCAGTCGTTGTCCAGCAGATCGCAGGTCTCGCTGGCCCCCGGGTTCATGGTCGGCTCGGAGTCATCGCAGTCATCGGGCAGGGCCGCGTAGCCCTCGGGCGCCACACACCCACGCACTTCGCTTCCGGTCACGCCGTAGCCGTCCCCATCGACGTCCAGCACCCAGTCCACCGCATCGACCGCGTCAGGCTCGTCGATCTGACCATCGCAGTCGTTGTCCACCAGGTCGCAGAGCTCGTCCCTTCCAGGGTTGACCTGATCGTTGTCGTCATCGCAGTCATCGGCCCCCGGGCCGTAGCCATCGGGCTGCTCACAGGACTGGGTTGTGTAGGCCGTCTGCCCGTAGCCATCCCCGTCAAAGTCCGCGTACCAGAAGGTCTCTGGGTTTATCGCCGGGTCTGAGTCGTTGCAGTCATCGGGGTTGTCAGAGACCCCTTCGTAGGGACCACAGCTCAGGGTCTCTTGGGCGGGATCCCCGTAGCCGTCCAGATCCGAGTCGATCCAGTGGGCGCTGGCCGTGCTGGAGTCCACCGAGTCGTCGTCGCCGTCCAGGAGACCATCGCAGTCGTTGTCCACGCCGTCACAGACCTCGTCTGCGCCTGGATGGGCCAGGGGCTCCAGATCATCACAGTCCCCGCCCTCGGAGACGAATCCCAAGGGGGCAGAGCACGCCACCTGACTCAGATCGTCGCTGCCGAAGCCGTCTCGGTCCCCGTCCAAGAAGTAGGTCACGCCATCGACGGCCGCGTTGTCCACAAAGCCATCGCAGTCGTTGTCCAGGCCATCGCAGATCTCCTCAGCGCCAACATGCACGCCAGCCTGGGACTCATCGCAGTCCTCAGCGCCTCTGAATCCGTCGCCATCCGAATCGCCACAACCCATCACCAGGGCCAAAGTCAGAGCAAGCATTACTCGCCTCCATCCCCTCCAGAAAGCCACCATCCGGCGCCGTTAGCAAGCCACCCCTGTAGACTGACGGCCCCATCGGAGTCCCCATGCGCCGCCACATCCTGGCCTGCAGCCTGCTCACCCTCGCCTCCTTGGCCGCTCTGGCAGCGGACTCTCCAGAGGTGGACGCGGTGCTCGCACCCGAGACCCAGTTCACGGCCTCGGTCACTCAGGGCACTTGGATGGACCTGGATGTGTCCCCCAACGGCGAACTCATCGTGTTCTCGCTCTTGGGCAACCTGTACACCCTGCCCATCGCCGGCGGCCAAGCCACCGCCCTCACCTCCGGAGACAAGGGCTGGTACCAACATCCCCGCTTCAGCCCCGACGGCGCCCGGATCGCCTACACCTCGGACATCGGCGGCGGCGACAACCTCTGGGTGATGGACGCCGACGGCAGCAACCCCCGGCAGATCTCCACCGAAGACTTCCGCTTGGTCGCCCAACCTGACTGGACCCCAGATGGTCGCTTTGTCTATGGCCGCAAGCACTTCACCGGGGGCCGCTCTCTGGGGACCGGTGAGATCTGGGCCTGGCGCGCAGACGGAACGGCCGGCGCTGGCATCCAGTGGACCGAGCGTGGACACCTGGAGGCCGACGTCAACGAACCCCACGTCGACCCAGCCGGAGAGTGGCTCTACACCGTGGAGCGCGGCCCATTCAACTACAACGCCAACCCCTACCAGGGCATCTACGGCATCCAACGCACCCACATGCAGACCGGCGAGCAAGAGTCGGTGGCCGGCGGCTACGGCGGCGCCATTCGTCCCCAAGTCAGCCCCGATGGCCTGCGCCTGGGCTACCTGCGCCGCCACCGAGACGGCCTGCGGGATGAGTTGGTGGTTCGTGACCTGATCAGCGGCGCTGAGACGGTGTGGTGGGATGGCGCCGACCGCGACCAGCAAGAGACCTGGGCCAACTTTGGCACCTACCCCACCTGGTCCTGGACCCCAGAGGGTCAGGCGGTGCTCTTTGCACAGGGTGGGCTGTGGAAGGTCGCCGCAGACAGCGCCGAGAGAATCGAATTCCAGGCGGAGATCTCACGCACTCTGTCCACGCCGCACCGCACGGAGAGACAGGCCTCGCCCGAGGCCTTTGAGTCCAAGCTCATCCGCTGGCCGCGCCTGAACGCGCAGAGACAAGCCGTGTTCTCCGCCGTGGGCCAGATCCACCTTCAAGAACCCGACGGCAAGCTGCGAGCCCTCTCGAACCCGAGCGAGCTGGCCTACGCCCCCAGCTTCTCCCAAGACGGAAAGCAGGTGGTCTACGTGACCTGGGACGACCACTTGGGCGGCGCCTTGGTGCGCCAAGACATCGACGGGGAGCCCCAGGTCCTCAACCAGGAGCTGGGCCTGTACATGTCCCCCAGCTTCTCCCCGGACGGCACCCAGGTGGTCTTCCTGCAGGACGAGGGCCAGAGCTTGCGCGGGCGCCCCGGCAACGTCGGCAGCTTCCGGGTCCGCGTCATGGACTTGAGCAGTGGCGCTGTGAGAGACGCCGGCACGGTCTCCAACTTGGGCAGCGGCGTTCGCACACCCAAGCCCCAGATCCGAGGCGGGCGCATCTGGGTCACCGACCGGGTCGACGGCCAGATCGCCCTGGTGCACACCAACCTGGACGGCCTGGACCGCGTAATCGTCGCCACCGGCGAGAGCGTGGCTGAGATCGCCTTGAGTCCAGACGGCCAGTGGATCGCCTGGAAGGACCGCCACCAGGCCTATGTCGCGCCCATGCCCGCCCTGGCCGGACGCGCCCTGAACTTGGACAACCCAGGGGTGCCCAAGCGCCGTCTGAGCAGCGATCTGGGGGAGTTCCTCTCTTGGCAGGGACAGCAGCTCAGCTACGCGGCGGGCAACACAATGTGGACGGTCGACATGAGCCAAGGCCTGCCTGATGAGCAGGTCACGCCCGAGGTGAAGCCCAAAAAGAAGAATCCTTTCCCTGCGGCATTGCCCCAGAACATCGGCACTGAGCGCGCTCTGACCCTGAACGTGACCCGCCCCCAGCACGAGGCCACCTTGGCCCTGACCGGCGCGCAGCTCATTCCTGTGGACCGGGACCCCATCCCAAATGGCGTGATTCTGATCCGCGGTGAGCGCATTGTGGCCATCGGCGCCGCCGGAGAGGTGGAGATTCCAGAGGGGACGACCACCATGGACCTGAGCGGCCACAGCATCTACCCCGGGTTGGTGGACGTGCACGCTCACATGGGCTTTGGCTGGGCCGAGGTCAGTCCGGAGACCGTGCCCGCCTACACCGCCAACCTGGCCTACGGCGTGACCACCACCCACGACCCCAGCGCCAACTCCCACTTCGTGTTCTCTCAACATGAGCTGGTCGAGGCTGGCCGCATTGTGGGCCCCCGCATCCTGAGCACCGGCGGCATCCTCTATGGCGCGGACTCCGATGAGAAGGCCATCATCGAGAGCTTGGACGACGCACGCCTGCACCTCTCCCGCATGGCCCGCTACGGCGCCTTCTCGGTCAAGAGCTACAACCAACCTCGCCGCGACCAGCGCCGCTGGGTGCTCAAGGCCGCCGCCGAACGCGACATGCTGGTCATGCCCGAGGGCGGCAGCACCTTGGCCCACAACCTGACCATGATCCTGGACGGCCACAGCGGCATTGAGCACGCTCTGCCCGTCGAGCAGCTCGCTGAAGATGTCATCGGACTCTGGGGAGCAGCCACCGAGGTCTTCTACACCCCGACGCTGCTGGTCGGCTACGGAGGTTTGATGGGAGAGAACAGCTTCTACCAGCGTTTTGACATCTGGAAGGAGCCCCTCCTGGACACCTGGACCCCCCCTGGCGAGCTCGAGGCCAAGGGAAAGCGCCGCAGCTACATGGCCCCCGAGGAAGACTGGCAACACGTGCGCCTGGCGGCCACCGCCAAGGAGCTCGCGGCGGCCGGGGTGCGGGTCAACCTAGGCGGCCACGGCCAGCTCCAAGGCTTGGGTCCACACTGGGAGATGTGGGGCCTGGTGGACGGCGGTTGGTCCAACGCCGATGCTCTGCACGCGGCGACCCAGAACGGCGCCGACTACCTGGGCATGGGCGGCGAGATCGGCTCCCTCACCCCCGGCAAGCTGGCCGAGATGGTCGTGGTCGCCGGCGACCCCCTCGCGGACATTCAGGACAGCGACAACGTGGTCTACGTGCTGCGCAGCGGCACCCTCTATGCCTCGGACACCCTGTTGGCTGCCTGGCCGGCGTCCGAGTCAGAGAACCAGCCGGAGGTGACCCGCTGGTGGACCCAAGACGGCCCACAGCTGCCCTTCACTGAGTTTGGGTGTGGCCACAGCCACTAGTCGTCCAGGACCAGCTCCAAGCTCTCCAGGAGCTGCTTCTGAAAGAAGGGCTTGGCCAAGAAAGAGGTGTGTGGCTGCTGGCTGATTCTGGAGGCGGCCTGGGTCGGCTCAAAGCCGCTCATCAGCAGCACCGGCTGATTTGGGTCGATCTTGCGCAGCTCTGTGACCAGCTCGCCGCCGCTCATCTCCGGCATGTTCATGTCCACCAGTGCCACCGAGATCTGTCCGGGGTTGGCCTGGAAACGAACCAAGGCCTCGGCCCCAGAGTTGGCCTCCCACACCTGCCAGCCCAAGCGGCGCAGCATGCGGCTGGTGACCCGCAGAACCAAGGGTTGGTCGTCGACCACCAAGATGCGCTTGTTCTGGTAGTTGGCCTGTTTGCGGATGGGCTTGGGTTCAGTGACCTCCTCGCCGAGGCCATGCAGAAGGGGCAGACCCACTCTGAACACCGTGCCCACACCAGGGGTGGACATCACCTGAATAAAGCCTCGATGACCCTGAACAATTCCCAGCGCGGCCGCCAAACCCAGGCCGTGACCACCTCGTCGAGTGGTGAAGAAGGGCTCGAAGATCCGAGTGACTTTGGCGGCCTCCATGCCCACGCCACGGTCTTCGACCTGAAGCACGGCGTGGGGGCCAGGCTCCGCCTCCTCTGAGGTCCAGCCGCGGGAGAGCTCCTCCATGGAGAGCTCCTGAACCAGAGTGCGGATGTCGATGCGCCCCTGGCCGTCCATGGCCTGGGCCCCGTTGAGCACCAGGTTCATCACCACCTGCTGCAGCTGCGTGCGGTCGGCTTTGACGCGCAGCGCCTCGGAGTCCAAATCCAACTCCACCTTTACCTTGGAGCCCACCATCGCACCCAAGAGCTGCACCATGTCCTGAAGTACCTGGTTCAGATCCAGGGGCTCCACGACAAACTGCCCACGACCCGAGAAAGCCAAGAGCTGCTGGGTCAGGGCCTTGGCCTGTGTGATGGCTTCTTTCACCAGCTCCAGGGACTCATTGGCCAGGTGATCCGGCTCCAGATCCTCTTGCGCGACCGTGACGCCGGTGAGCATCGCCATCAGCAGGTTGTTGTAGTCGTGGGAGACCCCACCCGCCAAAACGGAGAGACTCTCCATGCGCGCCAGACGCGCCAAGTTGGCGTTGAGTTTGGCCTTGACGTGGAGGCCCTGAACTTCAGAGGTCACGTCCCGAAGCGTACCCACGATGTTTCGGGGCCGGCCGTCTTCCTCCCTGCGCGTGCACTGCCCGGCCACGTCGACCCAGCGCCAGAGTCCTTTGCCATCGCGGAAACGAAAACGTCCTTGGAAGGCCACCTCCTGCCCATTCATGTGACGCCGAAACGCCTCCCGAACTTCGGGCATGTCCTCTGGGTGGACCAAGTCTGACACGCCCTTGTGATCCGTCGGCACACCGAGAGGCGCGTAGCCAAGGATGCTTGCGAGCGCGCTGTTGCTGAGCACCCGCCTTCGTCGCATGTCCAGATCCCAGAGGCCCAGCCCGGCGTTCTGCATGGCCACCTGCAGACGCTGTTCGCTGCGCATCAGGGCCCTGTGGGCGTCCTCCTGCTCGGTGACATCGTCCAACACCAGGAGCGCCCCTTCTCCCAAGCGCCGTGCTTTCAGGTCCAAGCGCCGTCGTGTACCCCCTGGCCAACGCGAGCCAACCCGCATTGAATGAGGAATTTCCAAGGTTTTCAGGCGCTCCAGCGGCTGCTCTTCGACGGCCAGCGGATGGCCATCCTTGCCCAGAATTCCAAACTCAGCCTCGCAGTAGTGCCGGCCCAACAGCTCAGGAACGGCGCGCCCAAGCGCCTCCTCCGCTGCCGTGTTCGCCTGCAGAATCAACCCTTGACCATCAACAACGAGCACCGCCGAAGACATCAACTCCAGCAGCACTCCTTCCAGAGACTCATCCATCACTGCAATCCCATTCACCGGAGTATATATTCTCGGCCGACTGCGGACGGACGAAATGCTGACTTTGATCTTGGGGATGACCAGTTTGACCTCGTGCACGCCAGAGGCCGAAAACCGGCCGCGTGCAGAGTCCCCTGACGGTTTCGGAGACGAGCGCTCCGCGCGCTTGATTTCCCCCGAACAAGGCCAGAGCCTCTACAGCCCCATCTCGGTCCGCTTCTCCACAGGCGAGGACATCGAGAGCCTGCGCCTTTTGGTTGATGGACAGCCGGTCTCCGAGACCGTCTCCGTGGACGTGAGCAGGCTCAGAGTTGAGCTGGAGCCCGGTCGCCAGGAGCTGGTCCTGGAGGCCTACGCAAGCGACGGCACCTTGCTCAACAGCGACAGCGTCTCTATCAAGATCCTGGAGGAGGAGATCCAGAGCTGGGTGAGCATCACCTCTCCCCTAGACGGCGCACAGGTCGCAAACCCAGTCACCTTCGTGGTCGACGCCTCAAGCGATGCCGAGAGCGTGACCCTGAGCGCGGACGATTGGCCTCTGGGGGATGTGGCCCCGGGCGAGGTCCTGACCTACCGCTTCAACGGCACCGACACCGTCCGCCAGATCCGAGCGGACGCCTTCGACGCCCAAGGCGAGCTGCTCTCCAGCGAGACCATCGCCATCACCCCGCTCTCGGGCAGCGACGGCGGCCCAACGGCCTTCTCTGAGCGCGTGGCCGCGACCATCTCCGGCTACCCCCAAGACGGGACCTACATCTACTACTGGCCCAAAGGGGGCTCCTGGTCCGGCTCCACTCAAGACCTCTACTACCAGAGCGAGCGGGTGGCCGACGACGGCGGCTACAGCGCCTGCTACTGCTCGGGCATTACCTGGGAGTGGTTCCTGAAGACCTGGCAACAGATCGCTTTGGACAAGAGCCTGGACGCCGATGCATTGGCCGATGTCGACAACAGCGAGATCTGGACCATGCGCCGAGACTGGTACGTGCGAGAGCTGGACGGGGACGGCCCCGGCTTGGCGCTGAAGGACCGCGGTCTGGGCGACTCGGTGGGCGACTGGGACCAGGTCGTGCGCGGTGACTTTGTGCAGTTCTGGCGCACCAGCGGCAGCGGTCACACCGCGGTGTTCTGGGGGTGGGAGACCGACGAATCGGGCAACCGTACCGGCATCCAGTACGCCTCCTGCCAGGGCGCCAGCGATGGCCTGGGCATCAACAGCGAGTACTTCAGCGGCAGCAGCGGGTCCATCGACCCCACCCTGGTCTACTTCGGTCGCGCATGGATGCCGGAAGACTGGAAATAGAGTCGGAACAACTCGCTCTTTCCCAAAGAGCTAGTCCAACTCCAGCTCGGCCAAGTCCAGCTCTGGAAGGGGCCGCAGCTCGTCCAAGAGCGCGTCTGCCTGATCCCAGCCAATGTCCGGCAGCACCACCTGGGAGCCAGCCACCCGAACGGCCAGTCGTCCGATTCCGTGGAAGCGCATCAAGGGGCCTTGGGCCAAGTGCACAGACTGCAGCTTGTCCCGGCTCATGACCCAGGTGCGACGGCGCCAAAAGCCACGCCGGGACAGCACGACATCCGGCGTCACGAGCCAGCCTTGGGCGCGCCAGTCCAAAACCCGGGTCAGCCAGACCACAGGCAAGACGCCCAGCGCCAAGAGCGCAAACCATCCCGGCAGCAACCACGCCGCCAGGGCGGTGAGGCCGAGCCCCTGCAAGGTGCCCGCGACCATCATGCGGTACAGCGCCCGTGGATGGGCCGGGTTCAAGGTGACCGCCCAGGGGTTCACGTCCAGACCCGGAAGCGCCACCTGCGCCAGCGCCGGCAGCTCCTCGCGGTCGACCATCGGCACCACCAGCTCCGCTGCGGAGACGCCCTCCTGCACTGAGCCCAGTCCTGCGGTCTCCACGTTCAGGGTGCCAAAGCCCATGGCCCGTCGCAGCACGGGCTCGTCCACCAGAATCATCTGGACTTTGCCCAGAGGCACGCGCATGCGCTTGGTGGTGAACAGCCCTTCTTTGGAGGAGAGGGCCACTTGGCGGGGATCTTGGTCCGGCTCCCGCCGAAGGGTGTAGCGGAAGTGTCGAATCACACTCAGAGAGGCCGATCCAAGCCAGGAGACCACCAGCGTGAGCAGCAGGCCGCCAAAGGCCGCCACCGGGCTCAGGTTCTCCAAGGTGGAGGCCGTCTCCTCGGGCGAGATGAGCGGCATCACCTCCAAGCCGACCGCAAGTACGACAGCGACCAGACCAGCGCTGGCTTTGGAGAGGCCAAAGGCCAGCAGCTCACCCACCCCAAGGACCAGAATGGGCGGCGCTTGCTCCGCGTCCGCTGCCTCCTCCCGCGGTGCTCTTCCTCGCGCCGCTTCCAGAGCAAGAATGAGCTCCTTGGCATCCTGCACAGAGAGCGCCGAGAGCAGCCCCTCCGTGCGGGCATCTCCCGCTGTCTCCAGCCGCACTTCCACCAGCCCGGTCAGGTTGTGGAAGATGTTCCGCACCTCACCGACGTTCTGGATGCGCGCCGGGTCAATGATGCGCGCTTGCCGGTTGAGAAGGCCTTGCTTGATCTCCAGCTTGCCGCCCTTCACGCGGTAGCGAAGGGTCAGGTAGTGAACCAAGGTGGAGCCAAAGCCCGAGAGCAGGAAGAGGCCCACCCAGGCAAAGTCCGCGATGGCGAAATCTCCTGCTCCGGTGCCGCCGACGATCACCAGGAGCAGCAGGGGCCACATCCCAATCAGGGTCTTCCAGGTGCGCGGAAGGAGGTTCACGACCAGGCTGGCCGGGTGCAGTCCGCGCCAAGCCACCTCTTCGGGCTCATCGAGCTCCAGGCTCTCCAGGGCCTCGGTCAGCTCTGGCTCATCAAGCTCCAGCTCCTCCTCCGCCTTGGGGCGCAGTACCTGGCTAAAGCCCGTGGGAGGTGCCAAATCACCGATCGCATGGCTCTCCTCCAGCGCGATCTCCTCGTAGAACTCCGTGTCGTCGTCGTCCTCGTCTTCCTCCCCCATGCGCGCCTGCTTCTCCCGCTCCAGATCGGCGGCGACCTGACGGGCGAGCGCTTCCCACTCCTCTTCGGGCTTAGACCCCATCGTCTCCCCCACGCCGGGCGAGCTCATCGCGAATCGCCTCAGCCTGGTCGCTGGCCAAGCCCGGGATGGAACCATCCGCCGACATGCCTGCTGCGGTGTAGACCGCTACAGAGGACAGGCCAAAGAGCCGTTCGATGGGCCCCTGGCGAGTGTCCACGTGCTGGATGCGGTTGTGGGGAATGCTGCTCTTTCGGCGAACGAGCACCCCACGTTCCACCAAGAGGTCATGCTCTCGCACACTGTAGTTGAAGTGCTGGTAGCGAAGAGCCGGCCAGAGCAAGGCCATGAGGGCCGCGAGCCCCAGCACAGTGACGCCGACCACCGCTGCAGCGCTCTGTCCCCCGACCGAGGTCAGACCATAGGCGGCCGCACCGGAGACAGGAAGCCAGAACAGCAGAACCCGCAGCATGGACTGGGCACGCCAGAGCCACTTGACGCGGGGATCCAAAGAGGTCGGGGTGTCGGGGAGCTTCACCCTGCAGACCTAACCCCCTAGACGCCCGTGGCCATCACCACAGGTGCCACCCAAGCCCACAAACACCCAATCAGCGGCTCTCTATCCCGTAGCTGGCAGCAGACTCGCCAGCCAGCAGCCCGGTCCAGTGCACCGCACTGATGCTTCCCGCAAAGCCCCGTCCAATGTCCGGCGTTCCCAGCATGCCCACCACCTCTCCGGCGGCGTACAGGCCTGGAACGGGCGCAGGCGAGCCGTCTAGCACGCGGCCCTCAAGGTCGATCCGTGCGCCGCCAAAGCTCTTGGCCGCAGCCGCGCGCACCTCCACCACGACGATGGACCCGCTGAAGGGCCGCAGCAGGAAGACGTCCTTGCCAAACTCCTCGTCGACACCCGTCTCCGTGGCCGCGGAGTAGCGCTCGAACTCCTCGACCAGCACCGCTTCGGGCAGATCCAGCCCATCGGCGACCGCCTGAATGTCCGCGTAGATCTGCACCGCGCCCATGGCCTCGAGCTCGGCAGGATCCAGACGCTCTCGCGGCTGATCGCTGTTGTAGCCCGGGACCAGCACGTCCATGTGCGCCCAATCCTCCTCCGGAAGCAACACCCAGATCCGCCTCTCTTCAGCAGCCACGAGCAGGGAGTCCATGCGCAAGCCCCACAGGCTGTCCTCGTTGGTCAGGCGCTCGCCGCTGGCGTCGACGGCCATCCCCATGGGCAACATGGGGACCAGCAACGCCTCTCCATCAAAGCCCGGACGTGGGTCGGCCATGGCATGCACATACACACCGATGCTGCCCAGGTTCTGGGCGTCGGCGTCCGCAGAGGCCAGCAGCTCCAGGCCCGCCCCCGAAGAGAGGGGGTGGCTCTCATACAGCAGCGCCACGTCCTCCAGCTCTGGCCGATAGGACTTCACCAAGTCCAGGTTTCGCGCAAAGCCGCCTGTGGCCACCACTGTGGCGCCCGCCCTCACCCAGCCCGAGCTGCCGCTTCGCTCATCGATAAAGCGCACCCCCACCACAGCCCCCTCGTCCAGGACCACATCCACGGCCCGGTGCTGGGTCCAGACCGACTCCGAGAGATCGAGTGCCAAGCTCTCCGCTGGACTCCCGCTTCCCACCCGCACCCCATGCAAGCGCGGGGTCATGCCCGCATCCTTGTCACCTCGGGGGCCGGTGATCTCCGCGCCAAGGGACAAAAACCAAGCCTCCAGGCCGGGCAGGCCCGCGATGAAGGCCTGCACCATGGGGTCCTGGGCATCACCTCCCTCGGTAAAGTCCGGCCACTCTTGAGCCACACGCTCCAGGGAGTCGACCAAGCCCGCATCGCGCTGGGCCTGGGTGTCTGCGAGAAGGAAGTTGTCGGCGTAGCCAGCCGTGGGTCCCACGGTGTCCGCCAACTCCAGGATCAGCACGCGGGCTCCCGCCTCACGAGCCGCCCAAGCTGCGCTCAAGCCAGCCGGTCCGCTGCCTACGATGAGGACGTCCACCACCGCGCTGGGTGCCTGAACGCTGGGGTCGGCGAGCTCCGTTGCGCATCCAGAACACCCAATGCCCAGCACCAACAACCACATGCACCGCTCCTCAGTGGGCCAACCTTGCCTCAGACACGCATCCTTGTACACCAAGCCGCACCGGCCAACGGCTGCCCGAGCTCCACAAGCAAGGGGTTAGACGACATGAATGACCCCAGTCCTTCTCAGCTTTCTGGCCTCTGGGTGTTCCCAGAGCAGCCCCCAACAGCGGGAGGTGCAGCCGCGCTCGCAGCCCGCTCCAGTCAAGGAGGTCTACCAAGGCTTCGAGGAGTCGAGCCTGGTCCAGGCCTGGACGGACACCATCGACAACGGGGACATAGGTGCCTTGGTTCCCTACATGGGCTTCGAAGCAAGAGCTCAGGTTGCATCTGGATTTACTGACGAGAGGCTGGTCCAGTACATCCTCAGCAAGCGCCCGGAGGGACGGGCGCTGTCCAACAAGCCCATTGGCTCCGTGGGACCCCTGACACGGGTGGGCCAAGTCGACGAGGGCGAGCGCCGACACGTGGTCTTTGAGTCTGCCCTTGGGGAGGCCGTCGTCATCTCCATCAAGCGCGAGTCCGGCGGCTGGTCGCTCTTGGCTCCGTCCTACTTCGAGCAGAGCGGACTGAATCACGCCGAGGGCAAGCCCAAGCCACACTTATCGGAAGAGCTGACCTTGGCCTGGAAAACCTTCCAAGCCGCGGACTGGGCGCGCAGCCACGGAGATCCAAGCGGACTACTGACCAGACTGCACCCCGATGGACTCCAGGAACAAGCGAGCAACTTCTGCGGGACTGAGCCCCTGTCCAAAGGCACCGATCCCAACGCTGCTGCCATGATCCTGCAGACCCGGGCGTTCTTGGCGTCTCCTCCGCCAGGCTTGGAGGGGGTCTGCGATCTGGGCCATGCGGAGACCATCGCTGTGGTGTGGACCTACGGCATGACCCAGACGATGAGCCAACTGACCGTGGAATTGGAGCAAGTACCCCTCGGCGGGGTCCCTTTCGACGGCGGCATGTTGCTCCTCCACAGGTCCTGGCTCGCCGATCAGCACCCCAGCTTCCCCTCCTATGCGCCGCTTCAGTGGACCCTGATGAAGCAGGACGAAGGCGTCTGGAAGTTGCTCGCCGACGGGCGCACCGAGTCGGTGCGTTCCTTGGGGGGACAGGTGGCGCTGGCGTCGGCGCTGCCCATCATCCAGTCTGAAGAGTCCCCGTCGTGCGCCGGCAGCCAAGTGCGACTGCAACTGCAGAATCAGACCCAGGGCCAGAGCAGTTTCAGCGACTTTGCCTGTGCCGACGACATCCTGGGCGCCCGCTACCAGGCCTCGACGCACACGGGATTTCTCATCCTGAACGAGACCGCCTCGGCCACGCTCTCCAACGCGACCGCAGCGGTCGACCAGAGCGACCCCACAAGCCCCAAGGTGTACATCTTCGGCGAGCTCGGCGGACAACGCCTCCCCCGCGTTGAGGTGTTCGAGCCCCTCTCCATCACCGTCATGTCCATGTCGCTCCCGCAGACACTCTCACCGGCAGACGCCGAGAAGCTGCTGGATGAGCTGGGCTCGGGCCACCAAGCACCTTGAGCCTGCCCGCGAACGTTCCATAGAACGCTCCGAAGCCAAATCCGCGCTTAGCGGAAACAGCATTTCAAGAACTTAAAGCTGGCACGCATGGTGCACACAGTCTCGGTGAGGGACCGCACAGGCGTCCTCGGGTGTTTTGGATTCCAAATGATCCGACCACTGGGCTGGTCCAGTGGAGCCTTCCTGTCTCACACACACGCGCCCTTGAGCATCTGTGCGGTCCCCTTTTTAGAAGTAGAATGGTCCTCCATTAAGGATCGACCCCATGCTGCTTCTGCTGCTCGCCTGCCTGGATCCCATGCCAGCTGTGGAGTTGTGTCTGGAGGCCCCCGGTCTGCACAGCGACCCCAGCAGCGTAGATGCATGGACCCCGTTCCTGGATCCTGCTGAGCTGGCCTTGCTGACGGCGACCGAGCCCACCCAGGGAAGCCTCGTCTTGGGCCCCGAAGGCATCGATCAGCTCTTCCTCTCCAGCCAGTGCACCGTCCTCTCGCACCAGCGCAGCGGAGAGATCATTCTGGAGCGCGAGCGCACCCGCCTGAACGCCCAAGGCAAGCAGGTCGGCCGCGTCACTGAGACCCTGAATTGGACCCTGGTGGATGGCCGCGTACACATCCAGGCGGCCCAAGCCATCGCCAAGCGAGAGCAGGCGATGAAGGAGGAGGATCCAGAGTTGGCCGCTGAGAGTTGGGTGGCCGTCACTCGAATTCTGCCCGACCCCACCCTGGACGTAGATCTGGCCCTCGCCGAGGCCAGAGCGCTGGCCAACACCGCCCGCCTACAGACCACCAACACCTTTCACAACCGCCAAGGCGAGGTGGTACACGCCGAGCTGGTCAACGGCAGCGCACACAACCTCGAGAGCGCGGTCATCCTGGTCCGCTTGGTGGACCCAGGCGCCAAGCCCACCACACGCATGGCGCCCCCGGGTGTTCGCATACTCCCGACCCCCGCGCCCACCGAGACCCTACGCGTGGAGCTGGGCCCAGTGGACGCTGGCGCACGCCTGCCCTACACCTTCACCTTGCCCCCCAACTCCGGCAGCTTCCGGCTGTCCACAGACCAGGTGACCCTGCGGTGATCCTCCTCCTGCTCGGCTGCTCTCTACAGCTCGCCCCAGAACTCAAAGCCGTTCGCGCCTGCGACGCCATGCCCGGTCTCTCCCTGGACAGCGCCGGCTTGGCGATGACCAAAGGAATCATCGTCGACGACGAGCGCGCGCTGTGGGCAGACAACATCGCCCAGGGCCCAGGCTTTGAGCGCATCGGCTACAGCGGCTACGGCGTGATCCGGGCAAACCTCTCCTGCAAGCTGGTCTCTCTGGAGGGTGGAAAGGCCGTCTTGGAGCGCCAGGAGCCAGACATCGATCAGCTCCCCATCTGGGAGCCCACCTCGGTCTGGGATCTGCCCACCCGCAGCGTGAGCCTGACCTACACCCTGGAAGAGACGCCCGAGGGACTACGTGTTCGCACCGGATTGGCCCAAGCGATGGAAGCGGCCGAGCAGGCGCGCGCCTTGCACCAAGCTGGCGATGCCCAGGGCGCCATCTCGGCTTGGGAGAGCTTGGCCAAGACCTATCCCGACCCCATGATTCGCTTCGAGATCGAAGAGGTCCAGCGACTGGTCAAGCTCGAAGAGAGCGACGAAGTGCTGATGGGACCGGAGGGCGAGACCCGCCTCTCCGTGTTGGCAGGTCCGGTCACGCTCTTGGTGCGCACCCCCCAGGACTGCCCCGACTGCGCCGCGATGATGCGCACCTTCGAGGCGGTGCAGGCCGACAATCCCTCTCTGCGCGTCATCCTGCTCACCGAGCAGCCCGACAGGATCGGCGAGCGGGTGCGCTACAGCATGGTGCAAGACCCGGTCGATCCCGACCCCCTACCCATCCTGACCCTGCTCAACGCCAGCTACTCCGAGACCTGGCGTTGGACCGGCTTTGAGGCCACCGACAGCCTGGACTTGCAGGCCAGCCTCAACGCCGGGATCCAGAACGCTCTGCCCTAGAGATTCGGCCCCAATGCTTGGACCCTAAAGCGGCGCCCCTGGCGAGGGGGGAGCCTGTGCATCGAAGCGCACGTCGATCTCCAGGAAGCTCTGCTGACTGCGACTCAGCTCGATCTGCTCCAAGGCCGGAGACCAGAGCAGGGTGCCTGCGGCGTCGGCGTCCTGACCCCAGTCCATGTTCAACATCGGGTCCTTCGCGCACGCTCCACCAGGCTGCTGGACGCGCACACGGGCAGCCGTCGCCAGCAGGCACACCCGGCTCTCGATCAGGCTCTGATCCAGGTTCCAGCGGTGCATTCGCTCGATGCGCGACATCAGTCCGTTGGCCACCATGCCCTGAAGCTCCGCGCGAACCCCGCCGTCGGGATCCGGCAACATCTGCGTGCCCGCCTGATCCAACAAGTCCCGGTTTGCGCTGTACTCGGTGCCCATCTCGCTCACCAACAAGGACCAAGTCGGAAAGTGCTGGTCCTCCAGGTAGGCGCTGACCACTGGGCCAGCGACCTTGGGCATCTCCCAGGCCTCTGGGTCCCAAGCTGGACCGCCAGGGGCGACCATCAGGGGCGCCTCCTTGAGGATCTTGGCCTTGGGCTTGGAGGCCGCCCAGATCGACGCGGTGGTGATCAAGAAGTCCACGCGCACGGTGTCCGACAAGTCGACGGGGGTGGCGTGCTCGGCCTCCAGTCCTTCCGCCACCCGAAGGGCCAACTCCGGGCTCAGAGCGGGGTCTTGAACCACGCGGTGCAGCATCTGCAGCGCCAGATCCTGAATGCCGATGGCCACACGCAGATCCGAGCCATTGCTGCCCCGGGCCAGGTCCCGTCCGAAGCGCAGAACCACCAAGGCGCGCTCCGCCAGAATGGCCGGATCCTCGCGTCCACCCTGCAGCCAGCCGTCGATCAGAGCGATCCGGGCCAAGACCAGGAACTCCCCGGAGCGGCGGCCGCTGTCCCCTTCGATGCGCCACTCCGAGTAGGGCCCCAATGGGGAGCTGCCGACTGCGCGCTGGCTGCCGCTGATCAGATAGGGCACCGCCGCCTGGCAGCGCTGAACCAGAGCACACCCCTGCTCCTGCATGGAGGCAAAGAGGGGGTCTTCAGGAGAGGCACCCAAGCTCACGCAGCTCTCGGCCAGGGGCGTGCGACGGGGTCGAATCTTCTGATTGGGTCGAATGGACCGCATCGCCGAGGTCACCTGACGTGTGCCCACGTCCCGCTCTTTGCCCACGCCAAAGCCGTCCACCGGAATGCAGGCGTCCCAGGCGGCCTGGTAGTCCGCAGCGGAGCTGCCGGGGGTGCCTTGGCCGTGCTGCACCTGCACCTCCCGAGCCACCTTGGCTTGGTCTCGGTACCAGCTCTCTTGCTTGCGCTTGTTGCCAAAGTCGGCGTCTGCGGCCAAGAAAAACACCAGGGGGGTCAGCATCATCCGCTCCGCGGGAAGGGGCTTCCCATAAGGTGACACGCCCGCAGGCCCCGGGCATCCCTTTTCAGTACTCCAGGGCCCCAACATCTGGGGTGCCGTCTCGGCTCTTGCCCTCGGCATCTTGCTCCACGCTGTGGGCTGCGTCCCCAGAATCAATGGCTTGAGATCCCGCCGCCAGGTGCAGGTCCATCGCAAGTGCATCCACGAACCAAGCCGCGGGGGCCTCCTGCAGGTTGGCGCTGAGCTGGATCTCGCCGGCGCCCCGGTCCCGCACGTTGTGAGAGACCAAGTTGTTGGCGATGACCCCGGAGCTCAGGGGCCAGCGGTACTCGATAGAGGAGTAGGGCGCCTGGGTGGAGTAGACGGTGTTGTGCACCACGGTGGCCTCGCAGGCGGACTCCAGTGCAATCCCAGCGTCAAAGCCCGAGCTGCTGGAGAAGAGGGCAGCGCTGTCGGCGTAGACCAGGTTGTTCACCGCCACCTCCCCGTAGGACTGGGCGATCTCACCGCCACAGGGCGCATCCTCATAGCGACGGCCCACGTCATCGGAGCCCAAACCAAAGCCGATGCCTCGGGCGTTGTTCACCAGCACATTGCGGAAGACCTGGGTGTCTCGGCCTCCCCGCCAGAAGTGGACCCCGTGCTCGGAGAGGCCACTCTCACACCAGAACCCTTCGATGTGGTTGTCGCGGATCTCCCAGCCCTGGGCCTGATGGGCGTCCACGCCGCCGGTGTAGCAGTTGTTCCGAACCTGGGCCCGACCGGTGTCCGTGAGCTCCAGATGAGAGCACGCGATGGAGCCGGAGTCCGCAAAGAAGCTGCCCTCTCCCCCGGTGTTGATCTTGATGGCCTGCTCGGCACCGTCGATGACGCGCACCCGGTAGATCTGCACCCCTTCGATGCTGCGCCCGCTCCCAGGCGTCACATGAATGGGGTGGTAATAGAAGCGCTGAAGGGTCAGATCGCTGACCACCACATTGCTGGCCTGGATGGAGAGTCCAAAGCCCGCGAGCCACTGCCCGTCGATGACCACGTCCTCGGCCCGACCCGTCGCGCCCTGGATACGAACGCCGTCTTGGCTCAAACGAATGTAGCTCTCGGCATCCAGGGTGTAGGTGCCCGCCGCGAGCACCGCCGTGGCCCCTGCCGGCAGCCCCTCTAGGACCGCCTCCAGATCCTCATCCGGGCCCACTTGCACCACATCCCCCGTCGGCTCCGCCAGCGGGGCACACCAACCCTCGGGGCCCACCGGCCCCTCTCCGGTGTCCGCCGTGTCCGCTGTGTCTGCCGTGTCCGTGGCGCTGTCCCGCCCCTCGGAGTCTGCGGGCGTGTCCGTGTCTTGGGCGCCGCTGCATGCCAGGCCCAACAGAGAGAGGATCAATGTGTTCATACTGCAGAGACTACAGAGGATCGCACCCCCCGTGCACCTGACACACTTTCACGCCTCTCAGCTCGCCGAATTGGAAGCGGCTCTGCGCGCAGGCGAGGACTGTGTGTTGGCCACCGACAAGCTGCCCAGCCACATCCGCAGCTCTCAGCTCCTGCCCTGCTTTGATGCAGTCGAGGTGCGCTCCCACAGCTTGAGGGACTCGCTGAGCGCCCAGCTGCCAGCCCCGGGCCGCCCCGCTTGCGAGGGTCCGGCGGTGACCGCGCTGATTCCCACCCACCGCCAAACCCCCATCGGACTGGCTGCACTGCGAGACCAGGATCTACCTGTTGAGACCCTTGTCCTCAGCAACGGCACCGTGCAGGTAGACGGCGACCGGGTGCTCAAGGTGCCTTGGCTGGGCCACGGTCCCACCCGCCAGAGAGCGCTGGACTTTGTGGACACGGAGTACGTGCTCTTCACTGTGGACGATGCCCTGCCCCGAGGACGCGGCGCCGTGCGCGCCTTGGTCGATGCTCTGGAGGAGGGCGGCTACGAGGGCGTCTTTGGCCGTCAGATCCCCTGGCCCACCGCCGACGCGGTGACCCGAACCCGCTTGGCCCAGTGGACCCCCGCCGGAGACGGACACTGGCCGGCCGCCCAGACCGACCACGTCTGGGCCCTGTACCGCACAAAGACCCTCCGGGAGCATCCCCTCCCCGCCGTGCCCATCGGCGAGGACATGGCCTGGTCCAAGGGCCGCCGCGTCGGCTACGTGCCCGGCTCCTTGGTCATGCACAGCCACAAGCGAAACCCAAAGGCCCTGTTCCAGCGCACCCGGGATCTACACCTGCAGCATCAACTCAGCGGCGATGCTGCCACCGTGCCCACTCTTGGCGCTCTGATCAAGGCTCTGCCAGGGGTGCTGGGCCCCACGGTGCGCAGCGGTCCAAAGGAGCTGCCCAACCAGCTCGCCGAGCTCTGGGGACAGTGGCGGGCCAGCAAGATCAAGAAGGGCTGACGCAGCACCAAGACCGATAGACTGTCTCCATGCTCTTCCTCCTCCTTGCCTGCACGCCCGATCTTCCAACTCTCGAGCAAGCCAACGGCCAGCTCAGCATCTCCGGCGAGACCCAGGTCGCCAGCGGAGAAGTCCCACTCTCCCAGCAGGGCCTGAAGGAAGTGGAGGCTCTGGGTGCGCTGCGCGTGGGCCAAGTCTGGACCTACAAGACACGCCCGGGCGAGGAGGCCTCGCGGCTGACGGTCCTGCGCTTGGAGCAGCACCCCGTGCAAGGTGGCTACGTGCACATCAGCCTGGACGGCCTGCACATTCCCAACCCGGCCGACCCGGAGAAGAAGGAGATGGAAGGAGCGGGCCACCTGCCCTTCAGCCAGAGCGCCGTGGAGAGCAGCGTGATCGCCGTGGAGTCCACCGGCGCGGAGATCTCCGCGGAGAGCATGGAGGGCTACCAGACCTGGCGCGCTGCCTTTGACGCAGGGCAAGCCGGGGTGTTCAGCAGCGATGTGGCCTCGGGCGTGGACGCCATGCAAGCGATGATGGCGCCGCGCTGAAGTCCCCATGAGCAGCAACCCCTACCAGAACCCCGGCGTCACCGCGCTCCCTCCGGAGAGCCCTGAGCGCACCATTGAGCGCAGCCTGAGCGGCGGCTTCTTGGCTTTGGTGGCCCACGAAATTCTGCTCAGCTTCATCGTCGGTGCTGTGGCCTTCATGGGACCGGAGCTCCTCGACGGTGTCGACATCAGCAGCATCGAGGTGCCCCTGGGGCTCTACAAAGTAGGCACCGGCTTCTTGCTGCTCCGCTACTACGGGCGCGCCCTTGGTGGCGCCCACCACACGCTCCTGCTGGGCACGGGCGCCGCCTATGTGCTGCTCCTGCTCGCGGGTCTGGCGGGCTTGATACCCGAGTCCTTGGCGGCCGCTCTGACCTACGTAGACGTGGCCTTCCGTCTCTTGTTCATGGCTGTGGTCGTGCTGCTCTCCACCCGCCACCTGAACCAGATCTGGACGTGGGTCGCCACCCTGGGCTTCGCGGCCCAAGCCGGGATGCAGGTCTACGTGCCAGGGCTCACCCAGCGACAGCTCGAAGCCGGCATGGGGGCCGACCAGACCGAGGCTTTGACCCAAGCAGCCCTGGGCATCGCCTTGGTGCAGCTCACCTCATCTGTGCTGATCTGGGCCAGCGCCGGCCGACTGGCCCTGTTGCGAAGGTGGCCCGTCAAAGGCCGAGACCTGAGCGCGTAAGGCGGCCATCCACTGCACCGCCGCCTCAGTGCCCTCGTCGGGGGAGAAGGGTGCCTGACGTTTGTGGTTGGTGACCGTGTAGGGGCCCTCGATGATCTCGTAGAGCAGAGCTCTCTCGCTCAAACACACCACCGTGTGCCACGTTCCAGGAGGAATCTCCACTCCGCGAAGGGGGCCTTCAGGGGAGATGTGGGCCACCTCGATCAGAGCCCCCGCATCGTCAAAGCGGCACACCGCACAGTGGCCTTCCAGCGCCAGAAAGACCTCGACCTTGTCTGGGTCCACGTGTCGGTGCACGGGCACGTAGGTGTCGCGGCGCAGGGCGTTGAGCATGCGCTGAACCAGGTCGCTGTGGGCGTGGTAGCGCACGATGGCCCGGTCCCTTGGACTCTTGGCGGCCAGCTCGTGGGCGCGCTCAACCTGCTCGGTGCCGACCGGGCGCAGCACATCGGGGGGGAAGCTCAGCTGCATGGTGACGTAGACTCCTGCCCCAGGAGTGTGCCATGCCCAAGATCGCCATGCCCAGGATCGGGGTCTTGACCAGCGGCGGCGACGCCCCCGGCATGAACACAGCCCTGTACGCCTTCACCAAGCTCGCAGCCCGCCGCGGGGTGCAGACCGTCGGCTTTGTAGGCGGCTACGAAGGGCTGATGGCCAACCGCCGGCAGATCCTGACTCCCCGCGACGTGGACACCATCTCCAACCTGGGCGGCACCATCTTGGGCTCGGCGCGCTCCGAGCGCTTCCGCACCGTGGAAGGCCGCGCCCAAGCGGCGGCAAACCTGGCGGACCTGGATGCCCTGGTCGTCATTGGCGGAAACGGATCCCTGGCCGGCGCCAGGCGCCTGGGCGAGGAGTCTGGTGTGTGCGTGGTGGGGATTCCCGCCAGCATCGACAACGACATCGCCTGTACCAGCAACGCCATTGGAGTAGACACCGCGCTGAACACCATCGTCGGCGCCTGCGATCGCATCTCAGATACCGCACGGGCCCACCGCAGGGTCTTCGTCGTCGAGGTCATGGGACGCCACTGCGGCTACTTGGCCATGGCCAGCAGCGTGGCCTCGGGGGCGGACGCCTGCCTATACCGAGAGAGCGGCAAGACGGACGCGGAGCGGGTGGCCGAGCTCAAGGAGATCATCTCCAAGGGCCTGGATCCCACCCGGGGCAAGCAGCGCATCCTGATCATCAAGGCCGAGGGCGTGCGCATGGGCACCCAAGAGCTCTGCGAGACCCTGCAGAGCTACGTGGATCAGGAGCTGCCGGGGGTCAGCGTGCGCGCGACTGTGCTGGGTCACCTGGTGCGCGGCGGACAACCCTCCTACCAAGACCGCGCCCTGGCGGGCCGTCTGGCATTCCAAGCCCTGGAGTTGGCCATGGCGGGCACCGGTGGCGTGATGCTGGGCTGGCAACCCTGGGACACCCAAGGCGGCACCCCAACCCCCGACGCGGCCGTGTGGCACTACCCCCTCTCCCTGGTCGAGTCCCGCACCGAGTCCCTCTTGGACGGCAGCCACCCCACCACCAAACGCAGGGTGCAGATGATGGAGAACATCGCCGGGGTCTTGGCCGTATGAAGTGTGTGCCACCCGCCTCGCCGAGCCTGGTCCTGGTCTGCGGCATGCACAGAAAGCCGGGCGCCCAGAACCCCAGCTGCGGCCCCTTGGGCAGCGAGGACTTGAGACGTTTTCTGAAGCAGGAACTCAAGGACCGTGGGCTGTGGCGCAGTCAGATTCGCGTGGCCACGGTGGACTGCCTGGGCGTCTGCTCGGGCGAGGGCGTGAGCCTTCAGTTCCCGGGAGATGAGCGGGTGTGGATCGTCGATGCCAAGGGGGAGAAGGAGCAGGTCTTGGAGCGGGTGCTCTCCCTACTGCAGCCGGAGTAGCTGCCCGCGATCGCCGATGGCGTCATCCCAGCGCGCCCCCAGCTCTCGAAGCTCACCCGCCTGCGAGGTCAGAGTGAGCGTGCCAGCGTGCGGGGTCAGATCGGGCCCTGTCGTGGGCTCAAAGGACCAGGTCCCAGTCTCGCCTGCATCCCAGGCGTAGCGGCCGTCTTGCTGAAGCTCCAGACCCTGCCCACCCCCTGCATAGCGCTCGCCCAGCTCCACGGGCCCCGACCAGTCCGGAACTCGGTAGATCCGCGCCACTCCGCCGATGAACACCAAGCCGGGGGACGCCACGAGCAGCGGCAAGCCAAAGGCCAGCGCCCCTACCCAGCGCCGGGTCACCACGGACCAGACCAAGCCAACCGCAGCCACAAGGGCGACCACCACACACAGCAGCAGGAGCGCGGCAGCCAGGTAGAGGGTCTCAAACAAGGGGACTCCGAGAAGTGAGAACAGACGCAAGCACACCCAATCCATTCACCCCACAGCAACTTTTCCCGGCCAGTGGCGTCACTCCTGCAACCGAGGTCACCATGTTCCTGCTCCTGCTCGCCTGCGCCGAGCCCGCCCAAGACGCCATCGCAGGTGACTTCACGCTCCCCAACCACCTGGGGGAAGACGTCTCCCTCTCGGACTTCCAGGGGGACGTGATTCTGCTGGACCTGTCCGCCTTTTGGTGAGGAACGTGTAGGGATCTGGCTCCAGATACCGAGACTTTCTACAGCGAAAACAAAGACCTGGGCCTGACGGTCATCACCGCGCTGCGCGCAGACTCCCCCGAGGAGAACGCCCAGTGGGTGGACGAGCTCGGCCTGAGCTTCCCGGTCCTCTACGACGCCGACGAGATCGCATGGGACGCCTGGCGCACCGGCGTAGGTCGCCCCCAGTACATCGTCATCGATCAGAACCTGGAGCGCGTTGGCGAAGGCCAAGGGCGTGACGGCCACGAGGAGATGGAGGCGCTGGCCCTGGACACGCTCTAAGGAGCTGCCCCTAGCCGCGCGTCACCTCAACTGCGGCTACACTCTTGGGCCACCGGAGATCGAGCACATGGGCCACTGGTCCTTTGACCAGCCAAACCGGCGCTTCAACAGCCCGGATGGGTCAGCACAGCTTAGTCCCAAGGAAGCCCAAGTGTTCGCCTACCTGCTGGCCAGGGCAGGCAGCTTGGTGCCCAAGGAGGAGCTGGCGGAGGCGCTCTGGGGGATGGCGCCTGGGGTTCGCTCTGAGACGGTCCCCGTCACTCTGAGAAACCTGCGCCGGAAGCTGACTCCTCACTGCCGCATCGAGAACGTGCGCAGCGCCGGCTACCGGATCCCCATCGAGAACACCTTGGGGGCTCTGCCAAGCTTCGCTCGGCCCTATTTTCCGCGACTTGAAGACGAGCGCCGACTTCAGGCCCTCTTGGACGGCGGCTGGCGGGTGGTGACCCTCTCTGGGCCTGGAGGAAGTGGAAAGACACGCTTGGCCCTTCGGCTGGCGCGCGAACACGTTGGCGCTCGGGTTTATGTGTCGTTGGCCGGGGTACAGGATGCCGACGCAGCGATACGCGCCTTGCTCCTGGCGACCAACACCTTCGAGGGCGGTCTAGTCGGTGTCGCGCAGGCCCTCAAGGGCCACCGGCTGCTCATCATCCTGGACGAGGCCGAGGGCGTGCTTCCCACCGTGGCGCGCATCATCGATGGCCTGCCCGACCACCACTTCTTGATCACCAGTCGCCGGGACCTGGGCCGCCCAGACGAGGCGGTCTACCCGCTTGGAGGGCTCTCCAAAGAGCAGGGCCGTGCCTTTGCCTCCACCTGCTTGGCGGCCAGCCGATGGGAAGAAGACCTGACCCCAGACCTTCTGGATCGCTTCTTAGCGCTGGTCGAAGGCTCACCACTGGCCATAGAGGTCGCCACCGGGCGCCCCTTCGGCGTGACCTCGTTGATGGAGGCCCTGGAGGCAGGGGTGCTCCGCGAGGCGCCCGCCCTGGAGCACGCCATCCAGCGCAGCGTCAGCGCCCTGACACCCGAGCTCCTCCAAACCCTAATCAAGCTGGCTGCAACCCGGGACGGCGTACCGGCGCGCAGCCTGGAGAGCTGGCTTGGACCGACTGGACGGGCGGCCAGCATCGAGCTGGCGCGGCACTCCTTGCTGCTCCCACAGGACCAAGGCTGGCGATGCTCAACGCCACTGCGCAGCTTCCTTGCGCAGCACTACCCCAAGCAGACCGACGCTGCGAAGAAGGGCTACCAAGTGTGGCTGACAGACCGCTTTCTGGATGCGGCCGACAAGGTGATGTTGCGCCCCGCGACCGTGCTGCAGGAGATGCGCCGGTACCTGGAGGACCTGCTGGAGATCATGGAGAGTGCGCCGGAGAGCGAGCTCCCACACCTGCTCTGGACCATGCTTCTCTTCTCCTACCTGAGCGGGCCATTCCAGTTCTACGCTGCGGCCTGGCGCATCGCTCAGCGGCGTGTTCCGGGCGCACCAGAGCTGGTATTGCTCGGGGGCTTCATCGGTCACAACGCGACAGAACAACAGATCTCCCAGGCGCTGAAAGAGGTCACGGAGGCATTCGCGGTGCGCGCCCTGTTCTTGCATTGCCACGCTTGGCTGCCTGGTGCGTTTCAACCTGCCAAGCACGTGCCGAAGCAAACCCAAGCGGCCCATCTGGAGCCTTTGCGGCAGCTCGTGCTGGTTCGTGAGGCAGCGGACCCCGTGGCCAGCGCGACCGCGCTGCAGCAAGAATTCCCCAAGCACAGGCTCCTGGTCGACCTCCTCGGTCTCTTCATCGCCCAGGCCCAACAGCGTCGCGGCGAGCACCTGGCTGCAGAGGCCCTGCTGCGAGACTTGATGGACGCCTTCCAAGATGGCGGACTGGTCGGGTTGGCTCTCACAGCGCGACAGGCCCTGGCGGCGAGCCTGGGGGCCAACGGGGACACGGAGGGGGCAATCGCTGCCTACCGCGCGGTGGGGCAGAGCACTATCAAGGCCGGTCTGAGCGGGTGGGCGGTGAGTCGCGCGGGTCTCTGGCTGCTGCTGTTGGGCGACGAGGCGGGCGCCAAGCCTTTCCTGGACGTGGGTGCGGCCGATCGAAACCCAGCGCTGCGCTTGCTCTTCCAAGACCTGCTCTGCATTTACCAGCTACGCCTTGGCGGGGCTAGTACACAGCTTCCGGTACGGCGGGCGCTCCAAGGCATGAAGATGGTCGACGGGACCTCACTTGCGGAGCTTGTGTTCCGAGCTTGGAAGCTGGAGCACTGCCTGAGCGAGGGGGACCAAGAAGGTGCAGAGACCCTGCTGAATCTCCCTCAGACAACACCGTCCCTGGCCCTGCGCTTCTGGATCACCCAAGTTCGGAATCGACCGCGCTTCGGTTAGCCAGAAAACTGAGCTTTGCCCAGTATTCTGGGTATTTCGATAAGCTTTCGGTTCAGATCGCGCTGTCTGCCGTATCAACGGCGAACCATGGAGACAGCATGACCCAACGATCCCTTCTTGTCTTGGCCGCCCTACTGGTGGGCTGTGACAAGGCCGTCGAAGAAGACCCCACCGCAGACTGCATCGTCATCGACACAGCGGAGCTCAGCACAGGAGGCACCCTGACAGCCGGTTGCTACCTGCTGAACGAAGACTTGGACATTGACGGGGATGTGGTCCTTGAAGATGGGGTGGAAGTCTTCGTGGCGGCTGGAATGTGGATCGAGGTGCGCACAAGCGGCAGCCTGGACGTCCAGGGCAACGAAGTCGGCGTGGTCCTCCAGGGACAAAGCGACGACGTGGACTCCTGGTTCGGCCTCTTCGTCGACGGCGAGATGACCTTCAACAAGCTTACGGTCATCGGTGGCGGCGACACCTCCTACGGGGGCGTGCATGCAGGCGTGCACCTGACGGGCGGCAGCATCACAGGCACGGACCTGTGGATTGAGCAGAGCACCGAGTACGGCTTCTACGCGCACAGTGCGACCGCACCCGTGGTCATCGAGGGCTTGGCCATCTATGGCGCGGCGACCCCGGCCTTGCTCGGACTTCAGCAAGGAACCGGACTCAGCGGCGCGCTGGAGATGGACGGGGGCGTGGTGCTTCTGGAAGATGGGGACCTTGCGAGCGATGGCGTCCTCCCGGCGCTGGACTTTGCATCCTTCCGCTACGACTGGAACATCGATGCCGCGCTGACCCTCTCCCCGGGCCTGACCCTCACCATGCACGAGGACTCGAGGTTTGATGTAGACGAGACCGGCCAGCTGCTCTCCATGGGCACCGAGACCGAAGGGGTGGTCATTCAAGGCGCGCAAGCCCTGCCAGGCTTCTGGAAGGGTCTGACCATTCGCAACGGCGGCGCCATCGTCAGCGAGCTGTACTACACCAAAATCTCCGACGCTGGGGACCGAGATGGCACCCCCGACTACAGCTACGGTGCCCTTGAGTTGGACGAAGGCGAGGCCATCCTCTCCGGCGTGACACTCAGCGGAAACGCAGGCTTTGCACTGTCTATTGAATCCGAAGTGTCTGGCGGTATTGTTGTAGAGAACTGTGTCTTCACGGACAACGAGCGCAGCATCGTGACCAGTGCGCCGGCCGCAGGGGTCTTCGATGACACCAACGTCTTTAGTGGGAACGACGAGACGATGATCGTGGTCGCCGAGCGCTACCCCTACGTCAAGACAGAGTCCACGTGGTCGGTCACCAACGTGCCCTACTTCGTACGCGAAGACCTGGACATCGAAGACTCCCTTGGGATCATGCCCGGTGCTCGACTGATCTTCGAGGAGCACGCAGGCCTGGACATCTTCGGAACGGGACTGTTGACCGTCGGCGATACCGCTGGGGACCCCGTTGTAATGGAGGGCAGCCGGAATCAGGTGGCTCTCTGGAAGGGCATTCGCTTCAACAACAACAGCGACAGCAACCTGCTGGCAAACGTCACCTTCAAGGATGCAGGCTCGGGCTGGAACAGCGCAGGCCGCAGCGAATCGACCCTGTACCTGGAAGACTCCAATCTGAGCCTAGACTCGGTCACCGTGCTGGACTCTGGCCTTCACGACCTCTGGGCCGACGGGGAGTCCACCGTGAGCTGCACAAACGTGACCATGACGATGGACGGATCCGACGAGGCGAGCATCTGCGAGCCATAGGACGCGGCATCAGGAGCTGAACCTCCAAGCTCCAGGCTCCGTAGCGCTACTGCGGGGCCTGTTGTTGGTCCTGGGTGCGACGGGCCCGGATCTCCACGACGATCTGGCCCCGCTCTTCCTGACTCATCTTGGAGATGGAGGGGAAGAGCCACTCCTCCTCCAGGTGGATGTGCGCAAGCAGCAGGGTCCAATAGGGCTCGAACACTGCGCGCCGCTCGGCGAGAGAGAGGCCAGTGATCTGACTCAGAGCCTCAAGCACACCCGGGGTCTGAGAATCCAACATCCCGTGCTGCTCCCTGAGCTGCCTGGCGACCTCGAGCTGAGGCGCGCTCAGATGCCCCTGCAGTCTGGGCAGGAGCGAGCTGTCCTCGTCCTGGGCGTGCAGGTGTAGCGCTTCCCCGAAGTAGCGATGGCAGGACTGGGCGGTCGCTTCGATGCGCGGGTCGCCTGGCTCCACCTCACACAGAGCCTGAAGCCCACCACAGTAGCGCCGGATGCGCGCATGGCAGGCCATCAGAAGCTCAAAGGGGGTCTCAGTCATCCTCGGGAATCATCTCGGCGAACTCCCAAGTGCCCGAGACGTGCAGGTCGGTGCCCCAGATCTCGAAGGGGATGGCGCTGAAGCTCATGGTCCAGCCATCGTAGTCGGCCGCCATGTCCAGAGGCACGCTCTCAAAGTCGCCGTCGTCCTCTTCCAGCTGGTAGAGCTGGGCGGCGGTCTCTCCGAGCACCACGCCGCGGTAGTCCGGGTCAGGCACGTTCAGGTTGCCCTCGCATGGCTCCTTGTCCTGGGTGGCGACGTAGAAGTAGTCGCAGAGGGGGCAGACCTCTGTCATGGCCTGGAGCATGTCCTCGTCCGTGACAGGCTCACCGGTCTCGATGGTGGTGTCGGTGCAGTCCCAGGTGTCAATGAGGCTGTCCAGCTCCCAGGTCAACTCCGAGGTGTAACGGGAGTTGTCGGGGACGGGATCCGGATCCGGCTCTTCGGTGTCCGCGGGCTCGGTGTCGTCTACGGCGACAGAGCCGCCACTGCAGGCAAAGAGGGTCAGCAGGATAGCGGTCATTGGGTCTCCATGTCGGCCACCAAACTAACCGACATCAGCGTGGGTCGGGCGCAGGCTCTGTCAAGAACTGCGGCGAGTCAGGAACGCCCAGGGATGCGGCTCCAGTCTACAAAGCCGCGGCCTTTGGTGTCCGGCTGGCACTTGGGACAGAAGAATGCGTCGTGCCCATGGACCCCGGCCGCGCGAATGGCGGTCCCGCAGCTTGGACAGGGCTGTCCTCTGCGGTTGCGCACCTTCACATGGTCGCGCAGCTTCTGGTCCAAAGGCGGCTTTCTACGCCGAATGATCGTACGGGAGGTCTTCAGGACCGAGACGATGGCGTCGTGCAGGTTGGCGATCTGGTCCAGAGAGAGCTCCGTGACGCGCACCTTGGGGTGGATGCCGGCGGCGAAGAGGACCTCGTCGGCGTAGGCATTGCCCATGCTGTCCAGCTTGGTCTTGTCCATCAAGAAGACCTTGACCTGGCGACGGTCTTTCTTGGTGATCTGAGTCAGCTTCTCTAGGGTGAAGGCCTTGCCCAGCACGTCCACGCCGATCTTGGCAAAGCCTGGGATCTCCTTGAGCTGCTCTCTGGGCACTAGATACACTTTCCCCATCTGCACGTCGTCTCGATAGCGCAGATTCATCTCACCAAAGCCCAAGACAAAGGCCACATCTTTTCGCTTGCGCGCCTTGGGTTCGACATGGTCAAAGCGCCCTGCCAGCATCGGTGAGATCACCAGATCCACCGGCCCGCTGAGCTGAAAATGCACGAAGTGCGCCCGACGCTTGATGCCCTGGATGGTGCTCCCGACCAGCAGCTCGGAGACCTCGCCGAGCACCATCTGCCGCATGACCACCGGGTTGTGTACGGAGGCGGCTTGGATGAGCTGACCCTTGAGCAAGCGCTGCAAGACGGGCACGACATACTCAAGGTCGGGACGCTCAGGCATGGGACTCCAGCTCCGGGGCCCAAGGGTACCTCTGCGGGCCACTCGCGATAGAGTTCGGCCATGAGCAACTTTGAGAATGCCCTGTCCGAAGGTCGAGACCTGGTCGCCGCTGCCCGTCGCGGAGAGCTGGACACCGTACGCGCCCGTGAAGTGGAGATCCAGGATCTGGAGGAGCTGCTGAACTTGGGCAGCTCCGTCCTGCTGATCGGCTCCGATGGCGTGGGAAAGACCAGCGTGATCCAGGGTCTGGCACAGAAGTGGCGGGACGGTGAGCGCCCCATCATCGAGCTCTCGACCACCTCCTTTATGGCCGGCACCAAGTACTTGGGAGAGTGGCAGTCCAAGGTCACCGCTGTCGCGGAGCAAGCCCAAGCGGCCGGCGCTGTGATCTACATCCCCGATGTGTGGAACCTGCCCAAGACGGGCCGCACGGACAAGAACGACAACAACCTGCTCGATGCCCTCAAGCCGGCCCTCTCCAGCAGGCGCGTACAGCTGCTGGCCGAGGTGAGCCCCGAGACTCTGCGCAGCATGGAGCGCACCCCAGGTTTTGTGGCGCTCTTCAAGAAGATGAGCCTCTCCCCAATGACCGCAGACTCTGTGCGGCGCTGCGTGGAGGAGTCCGCCCAGAACGCTGCGCTGGAGATCGAGCCCCACGCGATGGAGACCCTGCTCTCCCTCTCCGGGCGCTTCTCGGCCCGCGCGCAGCCCGGTCCTGCCCTGGCCGTGCTCGCCCATCTGGTTCGCCGCGTACAGGAAGACCCCACACAGACCCTTCCCCTGGGCGCGCGACAGGTCGAGGCGGGCTTCTCCGACCTATCGGGCCTGCCCATGTTCGTGGTCTCCCGCACCGAGACCCGACCAGCCAAAGAGATCCGTGGGTGGTTCCAGGAGCGCATCGTCGGCCAGCAGGCCGCCATCGAGGCCGTCCTGGAGTGCATCGCGCTCTTCAAGGCCGGACTGCAGGACCCCGACAAGCCCATCGGCACTTTCCTGTTCGTGGGCCCCACCGGCGTGGGCAAGACCGAGCTCGCACGCACCCTGGCCCGCTTCCTCTTTGGCAGCGAGAGCCGTCTGCTGCGCTTCGATCTCTCCGAGTTCAAGGACTACCACTCCTTCGAGCGCCTGATCGGCAGCCCCCGGAACCCCAGCCAGCCGGCCGCCTTGGTGGATCCCATTCGGGCCCAGCCCTTCCAGGTCGTGCTCTTCGACGAGCTGGAGAAGGCCCACTCCAACATCTGGGACCTGCTCCTGGGCCTGCTGGACGAGGGCCGCATCACGCCGGCCAACGGCCAGACCGTGGACTGCAGGAACACCATCGTCATCGCGACCTCCAACGTGGGCGCACAGGACAGCCAGCGCACGGCGGTGGGCTTTGGTGGCGGCGCCAGCGAGTCGGAGCAACGCCGGGCGGTAGAGAAGGCCCTGGAGCAACACTTCCGGCCGGAGTTCCTCAACCGCTTTGGGCACCTCGCCGTGTTCCACGCCCTGACCACCGAGCAGGTCACCCAAGTGGCCAAGTGGGAGATCAAGCGTGTCATTGACCGAGAGGGCATCGCAGCCCGCAACTTGATCGTAGAGGTCGAGGATGCGGCCTTGGCCTTGGTCGTAGAGAAGGGCTTTGACCCCCGCTACGGAGCCCGCGGTCTCAAGCGCGAGATCCAGCGACGCGTGGTGCTGCCTCTGGCCATGACCCTGATGGAGAAGCACATCGAGCCCGGCTCCATCCTGCGGGTCGTGGCCCGGGACAACCGCCTGCAGGTGCGGGTGGTGGAGACCGGCCAGTCCAAGGCCCAGCGCCGCAAGCGCGACCCCATCAAACTGCCCGATGGAAGCACCCTGAACCTGACCCAGGTGCAGGCCCGCGCCAAGGACTTGGAGGCACGCCTACAGGCCCTGAGCGCAGCCATCGACGAGGACACCCTCTTCGATCAGCAACAGTCCCTGGAGCACGAGCGCGGACAGACCAGCTTCTGGGCCGACCCCGAACGGGCCGCGACCGTGATGCGAGACCTGGAGCAGCTCAGCCTGACCCTGGATCGCACCGAGCGCCTGCGCATGACCCTGGAGGAGCTCCAGGCCGCCGCCGCCCAAGCGCCCACAGACATCAAGAAGCCCAAGCTGGAGCGCCTGATACAAAAACTGCTCCGCCTGGAAGACCGCACCTTGAACGCCGAGCGGCAGCTGGTGCGCATGGGCCGGGCCGGATTCTGGGATGCTCTGGTACACATCGAGCCCGTTGGAAAGGGGGGCGAGCAGGCCAGGAACATGCTCTCGGCCACCTACCAGGAGTGGGCCGCTGCTCGGAAGTTCAAGGTTCAGGTGCTGATGGACCCTGTCTCCCCAAGCGAGGCCACCCTGTTGGCGATTCAAGGCAACTGGGCCCACGGACTGCTGGCCCGCGAGGCCGGCCTGCACCGCCTCAAGGTCGACAAGGACTCCGAGATGGTCCGGGTTCGTATCGCCCCCTGGACCGATGCCCGCGCCGAGCCCCGCTTTGGCCCCCACAAGGCGCTCAAGGGCCAAGTCGGACAGTCCGGCGCCACCCTGCGCTCCCGCTTGGAGCTGCAGGAAGGCCTGGTGCTACAGAACGGACGCACCCTGGCGGACAACCGCGAGCTGGCCGGTGAGCTCATCGCCAGCTGGGCGGGCGCACCCGAGCCCCTGGACGAGGTGGTGCGGCGCTACTGCTTGGAGCCTCGCAGCGTGAAAGACCACGCCACTGGGCTGAACACCCAGCGCAAAGATGCCCTGGGTGGCAAGCGCTTCCATGAGCTGCTGTGCAAGCGGGTGGATCTGTTGTGAGTGGCGCTCAGGTCAGAGTCGGCGCGACCAGCCGGCCGTGCTTGAGCATCTGGTGAACGCACATGGTGGCTCCCGGTGCTTCCGCAGTCTACGGCAGGGCGCCTGGCGGGGCCAGAGGAGGCACCGCGCAAGCAGGATCAGGCGCGCTTAGGCCACCTTGAGCTGCTCCCCGACCTTCTCCAAGATGTCCCTGCAGGCCTCGGCCTGAACCTTCAGCGCATCGGAGATCCGCTGGGTGAGCACCCGTGCTGCCCGAATCTGTGGCTCGGAGTCCACCTCGCCCGACGGCCGCAGATCATCCATGGGAATGGGCGCGCCAAAGGCGATGCCGATGGGGTGTGCCTCGGGCTCAAACCAGTTCCAGAGGAACTCCTGCCACAGATCGTTTGTGAGACCTGTGAGGAAGAGCGGGACCACCTGAGCGTCCGGTGCGTCCAGGGCGACCCGGGCCGCGCCGGGCTTGCACTTGTGCACGGAGAAGGGGTCCGAGTCGGGGTAGCGGCGCCCTTCGGGGTGCATGCCGACCACTGCACCGCGCTCTTGCAGCTCGTAGCTGCAGCGCGAGAGGGCGTAGCGGTTCCACGGTGCGGCCGAGCGCTGCCGCTTGATGGGCGGGAACATGGCCATGGCGCTCATCACCGAGTTGACGGTCCAGCCCACGGGCGAGTCGTAAAAGAACTCGCTGCGCACTGGAAAGAGCACGTGGCGCTGGAGCGGCGTCCAGTTGAAGAGCACGCAGGAGACCGTGAAGAAGTCATAGAAGCTGCGGTGGTTGGCCACGAGCAAGATGCCGCGCTTGGGATCCAAGGCGTGCAGGTTGTCCAATCCGGCCACATGCAGGCGACGCTTGCAGGTCAGCCAGGTCACGCCAACCATGACGGTCGAGTTCCAGCTCACGGCGGCCCAGCGGGCGTGCCGGTGGACCCGGTCGGCCAGCTTAAAGCCCCAGCGCTCAGCTGGGGCCAGGCGCTCCAGCTGCGCGTCGGTGGGGTCTAGGGGATCTGGCGCGTTCATAGGGCCACACTGTAGCCCAGCACACCGGGCGGTGTGCTGCCCTCAGAGCTTCAGACCGCTCCCAGCGCTCATTCCGCCCAGATTGGTGACCTGGAAGCCCTGCTTTGACCAGTCTTGCGCCACCTTGGCGCTGCGCATGCCAGAGGCACAGAAGACGACGACGGGCACCGACTTGTCCAAACCCTTGGGTGGGCTGCCCATGGGCACGTTCTTGGCGCCCTTGAGGCTGCCCCCCGCAAACTCGCTGGGGCTGCGCACATCCACCAGCACCGCACCGGCGTCGATGAGGGCCTGTACGTCCGCCGCCGGAGCGGCCTTCACGAAGAGCTTCCGGACGATGAACACGATCACGAGCCCCACTAGGGCACCGATGACGAGAGACTCCATGACTGACCTCCTTGTGCAAGGGACCTATCCTGCTTCCCAGGGGCCGGGGGCCCCCCTGAGACAGGCTGACGCAGGGAGCGAGCCTGCCTGAGCCACGGCGCTCAAGGGGCCCGATCAGGCCAAGGTGGCCTCGATGGCGGTGCGGATCTCAGGGGTGAGCTTGGGAATCACATCCAGGGCCGCCAGGTTCTCATGCACCTGGGAGACCCGGCTCGCTCCTGTGATCACCGTCGAGACGTGGGCGTGGCCCGCTGCCCAAGCCAAGGCCAACTGAGCGCGGGTGCAGCCCAGGTCATCCGAGATGCTCTTGAGGGCCTTGACCTTCTCCACGCGCCCTTCGAGCAGGACCAGCTCCTGGAGCCACTCGACCTGTCCCAAGCGGGAGTCCGTGGGGATGCCCTCGTCGTACTTGCCGGTCAGCAAGCCGCTGGAGAGGGGGCTCCAGATGGTGGTGCCCAAGCCCCGCTCCTGCACCAGCTTGGCCAAGCCCTTCTCCACGTTGTCGCGGTGAAAGAGGTTGTACTGGGGCTGCTCCATGGTGGGCGGCTCCAGGTTGTACTTGTCGGCCAGCTCAAAGGCGGTGGTGAGCTGCTCGGGGGTCCACTCACTGGTGCCCCAGTACAGAACTTTGCCCTGCTGAATCAGGGTGTGCATGGCCCGCACAGTCTCCAGAATGGGGGTGTCTGGATCGGGGCGATGGCAGAAGTACAGATCCAGGTAGTCGGTCTGCAGGCGCTTGAGGGCAGCATGACAGGCCTCGGTGACGTGCTTGCGGTTCAGGCCCACGTCGTTGGGACCCTCGCCCCCCCAGAAGACCTTGGAGCTGATGACCAGATCGCTGCGCTTCAGATCCTTGAGCACCTCGCCGACGACGACCTCGGCTTGGCCGCCTGCGTAGGCCTCGGCGTTGTCGAAGAAGTTGACGCCGGCTTCGAAGGCAGCGAGCAGACACTTCTTGGAGGTGTCCATGTCTTGCTGGCCGCCAAAGGTCACCCAGCTCCCGATGGAGAAGGTGGACAGCTTCAGGCCGCTGCCGCCAAGGCGCTTGTAGGTCATCTCAGGCATGGGAACTCCGTGGTCGTTTCCCCAGTGGTCTAAGACGCTCGCGGAAGTGCGTCAGGGAGTGGTCACGCCACCCAGGTCCAAGACGAACTGCTGCACCACGAAGCTCTTGATGCGTCCCCGGGGGTCCTGGGGGTCGGGCATCTTCTCTTTGCGGAAGAGCTGGATCAGGCTGCCGGGGACGTCTTGGGCGCCCACGGCGTAGACCACCGCGGCGTGGCGTGACTCTCCGGGGCCATAGGCATCGCCAAAGGGCGTGGCGAGGCCCTTCTCCGTCCGGTAGATGTCCCCGTTGTAAGGCCCGGCAAAGGCCCGGTTTCCGCCCCCGTCGATGAGCCGCGCGACGAAGTCCGCCTTGGACTTGACCGGCGCGGTGTTGGTGACCTGCAGGTGCACCGCGATCAGGTTGCCACCGGCGGTCTTCACCGCCGCCCGTTCGTCCATGTTCTTGATGGCGGGCAGGCTGTCTTGGCCCGTCCAGTTCTCGGCGCTGAGCACCTGCACCTGGAAGTCCCCGATGGTGGCTGTGCTGCCCACGGCGATGCTGGCGCACTCGGTGCCGTTCTCGACCACCATGTACTCGCACATCGCCTGGGCCTGGGTGCTGCCGCCGCTCAGACCGCCGCCGCCGCAGGCCAGAGCCAGAGCACCAAAACCAACCAACAACCACTTCTTGTACATGTGCATCCCCTACCTGAGTGTGCCAGCAGTCTAACGCACCCGAACATCCTCAAAGCGCACCAAGGTGTGTCCGTCCGCGCTGATGCGGCGCGTGGAGAGCAGCAGCGGACCGAAGCGCTTGTACCCCACCCAAGAGAAGCGGTCGTGGCGCCCGCCCTCCAGCTCGAACTCCCAGTCCTGAACGCGGCCGCGGCGGTCCACGCTCATCCAGTACTGGTCCCCGGAGCTCAGGCCCACTCCTTGGTCAAAGCGCAGACTCAGGCGGCCCGTCTCATCCAGGCTGCTCTCCACGCCGGCGTCCTGGACCTTGCAGGCAGCGAGCAACCAGTAGCTGTCGTTGATCCAGTGTTGATAGGCGGCGATGGCCAGCTCTTGGGGCGCGGTGGAGGCGATGTAGGGGTAGAGCTGGGTGAGCTCGACCTGCTGTCCCTCCCAGGAGACGATGGCGCGGCTCTCTCTTGGGAACCACTGGTGGCTGCGCTGGATCACGCGCTCGCCATCTACCCAGACCTCGAAGGTGAAGGCGATCTCCGCGACGGCGTAGGGGTTGCCGCAGGTCGTGCCCACCTGTGCCGCCAGGGTCTGGGCAGCCTGAAGGGAGGACGCGGTGGCCTCTGTGGCGGAAGGAGCACCAGAGGCGAGCAGCAAGAGCCAAAGCACGGAGACCGATAGTAACCCCTGAGTGGACAGATCAATCCCCCAGAACATTTTCCACGCCCGCATCTGGAACAAGTAGAATGCCGGCATGCTGCTGACACGTCGACACCTGCTGGGACTGGGCGCGGGGGCGCTGGCCTTCCCAACACGGGCTCTGGCCACACCCAGTGCCTCCACCCGACGCTTTGTGTTCATCCACTGCGTGGGGGGCTGGGATGCACCCTTCGTCTTCGCCCCTGAGCTGCTCGGCAAGGTGGACCACGAGGCTGAAGCGACCGCATCCGAGGCGATGGGCCTGCCCTTTGTGGACCATCCAGATCGCGACACGGTCCGGGCCTTCTTCGGCAAATACGGCGATCGCTGCGCCATCATCAACGGCATGTCGGTGCCCAGCATCACCCATGAGCGTTGCCGGAGAATCGCGCTGACCGGCCATGGGGACGGGGCCTACGACGACTGGCCCAGCATCCTGGCGGCCAACGCCGTAGACCGTCCACTCCTGCCACACTTGGTCATGGCAGGCTCCGCGTTCAACGCCCAGTATGGCGACCAGGTCGTTCGGGTTGGAGACAACGGTCAGCTCCCAAAACTTCTCTCGGGTGAGGTCCTCTCAGAGCGAGACCAGGGTGTGATTACCCCCTCGAGCGAGGCCATTGAAGATGCCTACCTGGCCCAGCGCCTGGGCACTCTGGCCGAGCAGGCCGGCACCCCGGCCGAGGCCGACTTCTACACCCGCTACAGCACTGCCCTGGAGGCCCAAGCGCGCCTGCAGGCACTGGGTGGGGACCTAAACTTGGACCCCAACAGCGGCGGCTGTGAGCGAGACATCGGCGCGGACGCCGCCACCATCTTTGACTGCTTTGAGCGCGGCCTGACCCGCTGCGGCATGATCGCCTACGAGGGCTGGTGCGCCGAGGGCTGGGACAACCACCAGCAGATCGACCGTCAAAGCCTGCACTTCGGAGAGTTCTTTGCCTACCTGAACCGCATCATGGCGGATCTGGACGGGCGCACGGCCTTTGAAGGGGGGCCCCTGCGGGACCAGGTCACCTTCGTGGTCTTCTCGGAGATGGGCCGGGCGCCGACCTTGAACCTCTACGGCGGCAAGGATCACTGGACAACGGCCTCGGCGATGCTGATCGGCGCCGGAATTCGCGGCGGAAACCGCTACGGGGCGCTCGATGACCAGGCACGTGGAGACAAGGTCGACCTGTCCACCGGCCAAGCCAGCAGCTCGGGGGTGAGCTTCAGCGCCAAGAACCTGGGCGCCACACTCCTGGCCCTCGGGGACGTGGACCCGGAACGCTACATCCAAGAGCCGCCGATGACGGCCGTGATGGAGGGCTTTTGATCTGGGCCCTGCTGCTCTCCTGCGCTTCGGGTCCACAGGATTCAGACAGCGCCCTCCGGGACACCGCCGACTGCCCAACGGACCCCACCCTGAGCTGGCAGAGCTGGGGCCACGGCTTCTTCCTGACCTACTGCAACAGCTGCCACGCCGCCGAGAGCCAAACCCGCCATGGGGCACCTCCTGGTGTGGACTTCGACAGCCCTGAGCTGGTGCGAGACCAGATCTCTCGCGTACGGGTCCGGGTGCTGGAGCAAGGGGACATGCCCCTTGGCGGTGGCGTGAGTGAAGACGACCTGCTCCTGCTCGAGCGCTACCTCTGCGCGCTGGAGGGCTCATGATTTGGGTCTTGCTGGCCTGCACGGCCCCTCAAGACACCCAGCCCGTGGCCGACACCGGCAGCCCGCTGCCCGGCTCCGAGCGCCCCGTGACCGAGCCGGAGTGGGACCTGCCGACCTTGGAGTCCGAGCTGAACTGGCTGCTCTCTCAGGGCTTTCCGACCTCCCAAGCCGCCATGGAGCAGTACCTGGAGGTGATGAGCCACGGAGACTCGGTCTGCCCCGGCAACGAGGAGTACATCGATGCCACCAACCTGCGCGGCTGCACTGCGGACTCCGGCTACTTCTACTCCGGGGTGAGCACCTACGAGCGACAGTCCTTCACCGAAGAGGGCGGCAACCAGATCTCCTTTGAGGGCAGCACCGGCGACTACCTGTTCCGGAACCCCGACGGACTGGAGATGGAGGGCGGCGGACACCAGACCTTGGCGATCGTGGTCAATCCACAGGGCGAGGTAAACAACGTCTTCTCCGAGCACTCCGGCAGCTTTATCTGGCAGGCCCACGATGGCGTCTACAAGGAGCAAGTGAGCGGCTCCCTTCAGGTGGTGGCCGTCGAGGTCGGCGACTTCAAGCAGCTGCACATGCAGGGCGCGATCTCCTACTTGGGCCACGCGCTCTTCTTCGAGACGGACCTCTGGGAGGAGTGCGGCTGGCGCAGCGACGCTGGGGTTGTGGAGGTGCGGGACCCTTCGGGTGGCTGGTTCACCCTGGGACCGCAGAGCTGCCAGAGCGACTGCATGACCGCCACTTTCGCTGGAGAAGTCCAGGGCGAAGTCTGCGTGGACCTGAGCCTCATCGCCCAGGCCTACGGCAGAGAACTGGATTTGCTCCCATGATCTGGCTTCTTCTGGCATGCACGGGCGAACCGGAGCTGACCCCAGATCCGGCGCTCCTTCCCTCCCTGGAGGCGCCGCGACTGCTGCGCAGGGCCAGCCTGGATCTGAGGGGCAAGCTGCCCAGCGCCGACGAGCTGAACCGGGTGGCCAACGACCCTGGGGCCTACCAAGAGATCGCCACATCCTACCTTCAGGATCCCGCGGTCGAGGACCGCATGGTCGAGCTGCTCAACGAGAAGTGGTGGACCCGTCTGGACGTCTTCGAAGTCAACCACATGGACTACGGCTTGCCGGACCAGGACGAGCACGACTTCAACCGCAGCGTGGGAGAAGAGCCCCTGCGTTTGATGGCCCACGTGATCGCCGAAGATCTGCCCTGGAGCACCGTGGTGACCTCGGACTGGACCATGGCCAACCCCATGCTGGCCGAGCTCTGGGGCCTGGAGCGCGAGGAAGGGGAGGGCTGGCAGAAGGCGCGCTACTCCGACGGACGCCCACCTGTGGGTGTGCTGGCAACGAACGGATTGTGGTGGCGCTACACGACCACCGCCTCGAACATGAACCGCTCTCGGGCTGCAGCGATCAGTCGCCTGCTGGTGTGCGCGGACTACCTGGGTCGGCCCATCTCTTTCGCCGAGGGGGAGACCGTGGTGGAGGTAGAGGAAGCGGTTCGAAACGACCCCTACTGCCTGGCTTGTCACGCGACCATCGACCCTCTGGCGGCCAACCTCTTCGGCTTCTGGTGGCTCAGCCAGTACTCGCGGGTGGAGCAGGAGGTCTACCACCCGGAGCGGGAGGCCCTGGCCGAGCAGTTCCTGGAGGTCAGCCCCTCCTACTTCGGCACCCCGATCGAAGGGCTCGGAGAGCTGGGCTGGGCCATGAGCGAGGACCCGCGCTTCTACAGCTGCGCGGTTGAGAGCACCGCTGAGCTGCTCTGGCGGCGCCCGGTGGACCTGGCCGACCGGGACGAGCTGGAGGCCATGCGCACAGCCTTTGTGGCCCAAGGCGGACACATGCAGCCCCTGATGGTGGAGCTGCTCACCTCCCAGTCCTACCGGAACCCGCCGGACCCCGAGAGCTTGGACGCGGTGCCCCTGCGCATGCTCTCTCCCTCCCAGCTGGACAGCACGCTTGTACAGATCGGCTCCTTCCGGTGGGAGCAGGACGGCTTTGACCAGCTCCACAACGACATCGAGGGCTACCGGGTCTTGGCGGGGGGCGTGGACGGCTACGCGGTGACCAGTCCCCAGACCAAGCCCGGCCTGCCGTGGTCCGCGGTGGTCAAGCGCTCGGCCCAAGTGGCGGCCGCCAAGATGGTTGAGCAAGGGACCCGAGGAGAAGGCCTGCTGGCAAATGCCCCCCTGGAAGAGGGGAGCGCGAGCGCGGACTTTGAGCCGGCCGTCCAGGCCCTGTTCTGGCGCCTGACGGCGATTGAGCTTGAGGCAGAGGAGCTGGCCGAGTTGGCCTCGCTCTGGGACTCTGTGGCCGAGGAGTCGGGCGCGGTGGCCGCGTGGGAGGTCCTGGTGACCGTCTTCCTGCGAGACCCGCGCTTTTTGACCTACTAGCCCTTCGAACTACTGCCCTTCGAACTACGGCCGCTCGGACTACTGCCGCTCGGACTACTGCCGCTCGAACTGGAAGACGCCGCTGTACTGCACGTCGTAGCCGCTCACGCTGGTCTCCCCTTCCAGCTCACCGGAGAGGGCGCCGTTGTAGAACTCCCCATCCCAGCGGTCCTGGAAGAGCCCGCCCACGTCGATCTGTCCCCGGGCGCTGTCGCTGTCGATGAAGCGGCCCTGAAGGGTGGCCTCCTGCTCGCCCAGCACACCGGCGAGGGTGCCCGAGAAGCTGCAGTAGATCTCGCCCTTGATCTGCGGGCTGCCGTCCTCGTCGACGACCACGCGACCGGAACCCGCGCAGGTGTCCGTGATTCCAAAATCGGTGATCACCACGTCCAACTGAAAGTCGCCGCTGTAGGTGCCATTCCAGCCATCCTCCGGGCACTCCTCCAGGATCTGCGGGTCGGAGTCGTCGCAGTCGTCCAGGTTGTTCACAGTACCCGGCTGGCGATCGCAGCTGTAGACCGGCACATCGGGGTCGCCGAGACCGTCACCGTCGTCGTCGACGTAGAAGGTGTTGTAGGTCTCCGGGTTCACCCCGGGATCCTCATCATCCGCTAAGCCGTTGCAGTCCTGGTCCCGATCGTTGCCATCGCAGCTCTCGACCTTGCTGGGGTTGATGCCTGGACGCTCGTCATCGCAGTCCCCACCCTGGGCGACGAAGCCTTCAGGCGCCTGGCAGAAGCGCGCGCCTTGGCCTGCGCCGTAGCCGTCCTTGTCCGCGTCTTCGTAGAAGCGCTCGGCGTCGACGGGGTTGTCGTCGATGCTGCCGCTGCAGTTGTTGTCCAGACCATCGCAGAGCTCGTCGGCGCCTGGGTTGATCTCGGGATCGGCGTCATCACAGTCTTCGTCAATGCCAAAACCATCCCCGTCTTCATCGATGAGAACGCCTCCGGTGTCGACGGCGTCTCCAATGACAACGGTGCCAGAACAAGCGAGGAGCAACAAGAGCATGACGTGGCCTTCCTCAGAGGCGCTCAGGATGACTCCACTCTCGGTGCTTGGCAAGTCCAGGATCTACGTGCTCATCCGAGGTCAGTGCCCCGCCTCAGCGCGTGACCTCAAAGCCGCCGCTGTAGCTGACCTTGAATCCCTCATAGGTCGTGGAGCCAGAGAGCTCACCGGTCAGAGTGTTGCCGGCAAAGGCGCCTTCCCAAGAGTCGGTGATCAAGCCGATGAGCTCCAAGTCCCCCAGGGCCGTGTCCTCGGAGTCGAAGCCGCCGGTGATGTTGGCGTCCCAATCGGCGCCGATCAGGGTGGAGATCATGCCCGAGAAGGAGCACTCCACCACGCCGGTGATCTGGGTCTTGTTGCCCTCGACCACCTCGATCTCAGCGGTACCCGAGCAGGTGTCGCTGACCCCCAGATCGGCGACCGAGACGACCATCTCAAAGCTGCCGGAGTAGCTGCCGTCCCAACCGGCACACTGCTCGCCCACCTTGGGATCGGCGTCATCGCAGTCCAAGGCGTTGTCCACCTGTCCTGGACCGGCATCACAGCTCAGGCTCACCGCGCTGGGATCGCCCCACCCGTCGCTGTCGGTGTCGCTGTAGAACTCCGAGAAGCCTGCGCTGTCCACGCTCTCATCGGCGTCATCGGCCAAGCCATCGCAGTCTTGATCCACGTCCAAGTCATCGCAGATCTCTTGGGCGTCGGGGTTCACGCTGGGGTCTGCATCGTCACAGTCGCCGTCGCGCTCCGCGGAGCTGGCGGGCGCCGTGCAGGCCAAGACCGGCTCGCCGCTGCCCCAAGAGTCCAGGTCTTGATCGGCCCAAAAGGGGCTGGCGTCTGCCGCTTGGACGTCCACGGTGCCGTCGCAGTCGTTGTCCAGGCCATCACAGACCTCGACCGCGTCAGGGTTCACATCGGCGTTGTTGTCGTCACAGTCCAGATCAGCGGGGTGGCCGTCCTGATCCATGTCGATCAATTCAACCCCTGAATCGGCCGTGTCGGAGACAGCGGTGTCGATGGGGTCGCTGGTGCACGCTAGGAGCAAAAGGAACATGAGTCCTCCAAGCCGCGCAACATGACCGTGCAGAGCGGTCTTGGCAAGATAGAGCCCGAAATGATGCACCTGCTACTCCACAGCGCGCTCTGGATATTCTTGTCCGCCGTCAGTCTCTCTGGCTGGGGAACCCCGGTTCCAGGCCTGCTCCTGGCGACTCTGCTCGCGCCGGGCCTCAGCGTGTGGTCCTCCAAGCGTTGGGCGTCCTGGGGGGCGGCTTGGATCCTTCCGGTCCTGGGCCTCTCCCTGTTCTACGGCACCGTGCTCCTGGTCCCACAGGTCTTGCCTCTGCCCCCCGTCGAGGACGCCACGGTCGCTGGCGCGCTCGCCGCCGAGACCAGCCTGGCCCTGGACACCCTGGCCGCCGGCATCGCGGTCTCCGGCCTGCTCGCCCCACCGGTAGAGGCCTGGGTGCAGAGCCGGGTGGTCGGGGACAAAGACGGCTTCTTGGAGTGGGTGCGCGGAAGCTACTTGGCCATTGGCGCCGCCTTGGGCTCGGTGCTCTTGCTCTGGAATCTGCCCTTGGATCAGCTCCAAGCCTGGTCGGGCACCTTGAGTCCAGCGAAAGTGGGCGCTGTGGCGGTCGGTGGACTGGTGGGTGGAATTCGTGGCGCTTGGCACACGCGAATGCTGCGGGACCTGCCCCCAAAGGGATAGGGTGCATCCATGCTCTTGACCCTACTTCTCGCCTGCCAAGACTACGACGTGGCCGTGCTCGATCGCACGGACGCCTTCACCCAGGACCCCGCTGACAAAGTGGACATCCTGCTCGTGGTGGACAACTCCGCGTCGATGATGCCGTACCAGAACAAGCTATCGCAGCACTTCTCGGCGTTTATCCAGTACTTTGTCGAAGCGAACACCGACTACCACATCGGCGTGACCAGCACGACTCTGGGCGAGCCCCTGCCCCCTGGCACCTACGACTGCACCGTGCCCCAGTTCTGGCCCGTTCCCGAGGATGGTGAGCTGGCTGGCCCACTTATCATCGCGCCGGGCACCCCCAACGCGGAGCTTCGCTTTGAGCAGCTTGTCCAGTTGGGGACCTGCGGATCGGGCGCCGAGGCCGGAATGGCGGGCGCCCTGGCAGCCTTGACCGAGCGCGTCGAAGACGGCAGCAACGCCGGCTTTCTCCGGGACGACGCCCCTCTGAGCATCATCTTTGTCTCCGACGAGCAAGACAGCTCGCTGCTAAGCCCCATCGGCTACGCCCAGCAGTTTCAGGATCTGAAGCGCAAGGTGGGCCGGGACTCCTTCGTGGCCAGCGCCCTGGTCAGCACGACCGAGGCCGCCATTGGCTGCGATGACCCCAACTTCCCTCCCAATGTGGGCAGCCGCTACATGGAGCTGGCCGAGCTCACCGGCGGCGTGATCGGCGACATCTGCAGCTCGGACTTTGAGCCCATCGTGCAGCAGCTCGGGCTGGCCGCCAGCAGCCTGGAGAACACCTTCTACCTGAGCCAGGACCCCAACGCGGGCACCCTGGAGGTGCGCATCGACGAGGAGGAGCCAATCCCCTGCGATGCTGGCATCTGGTACTACGACCGCGTCCCAGGCGCAGACGGCGATGAGCAGCCTGCCATCGTGTTTTACGACGAGACCCTCCCTCCCCCCAGCGCAACGATCTCCGTGTACTACGAGTACGGCGGCGGCGCGGTCGAGGACTTCTGCCCATGATTGCGATGCTGTTGACCCTCTTTACGCTCTTGATGGGCTGCGAGGGAACCCCCGAGTGCGTGGCCAACACCGACTGTGGACAGGGCGAGGCCTGCATCTCCGAGGAGTGTACGGCTGTGGAGTGCATGACCAGCGCGGTGTGCACCCTGGGCCAGTACTGCGAACTAGAGACCTACACCTGTCAGCTGGGCTGCGGCACCGACCGGGACTGCTGGGCAGGCCAGAGCTGCGTGCTCGGCGAGTGCCAGGTTCCGGAGTGCACCGATACCCAGCGGGACTGCTCGGTTGGAGAGATCTGCCAGAACGGCGGCTGCAATGACGACGGAGGCTCCTGCGAGCGCTGCTCGGCGGGCTCTTGCCCAGCGGGCTTTGAGTGCTGGGGCGGTGCCTACTGCCTGAAGGCCTGCGTGACCCAGTCCGACTGTCCGGCGGCCTTCACCTGTGTCGAGGATGCCGGCTACTGCTACAACGACTGCTCTTGGCTCAAGACGCAGGGTTACCCCTGAGGGCAGCCACCCTTGGGAGCCCTGACGATGTCTGAGTCGCCGTCACCCACCGAGCGCTTTGAGCGCGAGCTGCGGGACTGCTGGTCCCGGAGCGACGCCCTCTTTGACCGCGTGTCCCCTGCCGATTTGCTGGATCGGCCCATCCAGCTTCGGCACCCCATTCTCTTCTATGTGGGCCACCTGCCGGCCTTTGTGTGGAATCAGGTGGGCGCTGGTGCCTTGGGACTGGGCCCGCTGGACGCGGAGCTGGACTGCCTCTTTGAGCGTGGAATCGATCCCCACGATGCCTGCGCCGCCGAGGATGCCTCCATTCAGAGCTGGCCGGAGCTGGAGGCGGTTCACGCCTACCGGGACCGGGTACGCGCACGCATCCTGGAGCTCATTCCACAGGTCTTGGCCACCCCCGGAGAGCTCTGCGAGAAGGGCCGGGTGCTGCACCTCTGCCTGGAGCATGAGCGCCTGCACCACGAGACCCTGCTGTACATGTTTCAGGAGCAGCCCGGGCTCAGGTCCTTGGGCGAGCAGCCGGACGTGGGGGCCGGCGTGGCCTCGAGCGTGGTGGAGATTCCTGGGGGTGAGAGCCGAATCGGCGCCCGTTGGGAGGACCAGGACTTTGGGTGGGACAACGAGTTTGGCCTCCACATCCAAGAGATTCCGGCCTTCAGCCTGGACTCCCACCCCGTTCGGGTCAGTGACTTCGCTGAGTTCGTGGACTCCGGCGCGTGGATGAAGGACCGCTACTGGGACGCTCAGGATCTGGACTGGCGTCCGGAGCACCCCGGCTCCTGGGTGCGCGGGCCCCAGGGCTGGGAGATCAAGTGGATCTTTGGCCGAGTGCCCATCGCCCAAGCGGGCGGCTGGCCAGCACAGGTCTCTTACGCGGCGGCTACGGCCTACGCGCGCTGGAAGGGTGCCAGTTTGCCCAGCGAGGCCCAACTGAACCGGGCCGCCTACAGCACCCCTTCGGGTCGTTGGCGTTCTTACCCCTGGGGAGAGCAGCCCCTGAGCCCCAAGCATGGTCGCCTGGACTTTGAGCGCTGGAGCCCCGCCCCGGTGGGCAGCCACCCCGCAGGAGCCAGCGCGTGGGGCATACACGAGCTCGTAGGCAACGGTTGGGAGTGGACCAGCTCACGCTTTGGTCCCCTGCCGGGCTTTAGGGCCTGGGCGAGCACCTACCCGGGCTACAGCGCCGACTTCTTCGACGACTGGCATCAGGTGGTCTTTGGCGGCTCTTGGGCCACCCACCCCAGCTTGGTCCGGCGCAGCTTCCGCAACTGGTACCAGCGGCGCTACCCCTTCGTCTTCAGCAGCTTCCGGCTGGTCCGCTAGGCCGATCCCCCTTCCCCAGAGCACAACACCCCAGCCACAAGGGCCGGGGTGCAGTGTCGGGTCGGATTCGACTCAGTACGCGTCCTGGCGGTACTGGGTCTCCTCTTCTTCGGGCTCGGTACGGATGGTGGGGGTACCGATGACGGGAGGAGCAATCTCCTCGCTCAGCTTGGCGTAGCAAGTGCCGCAGACAGCGAGCTCGCGAACGATCTCCCAGCCGTGAGACTCGGTGTTCTGGAAGCGACCCTTGGTCTTACGCTTCTTGCGTCCCTTGGGGGCCTGGGTCTGCTCGTAGCTGCGCGGGCGGGTGTCAACGACAATGCGGTTGACCTTGGAGCCGGCGGCGACAAGAACATCGCAGTTCTGGCAGCGGTACATTCATTCTCCTTGATTCGGGCCGGGAGCGGGGGAAGTGTCCCTGATTGGCCCATGCAGTTCTCAACGACCGCCCCTCTAAAGCGGCAAGGCCGCATCATCAACAAATCACGCCCGCATCAACACCAAGCGGGTGATCTCTTGGGCCGCTCCGAGGCGAATTGGAGGGCCCCAATAGGTGGTGCCGCGGTTCACGTAGAGCCAGGCTTTCTCCACCTTGTGCAGGCCAGCCACGAAGGGCTGAGCCAGGTGAATGAGAAGGGTGAAGGGGAAGAACTGCCCGGCATGGGTGTGACCCGAGAGCACCAGATCCCAACCCGCCAAGGCAGCGTCGTAGATGGACGGCGGCTGGTGGGCCAAGAGCAATCGAAGGGCCGCATGTGCCGGTGCACCTTCTATGGCCGCAAAGGGGTCCGATCGGTGTGATGCGATGTGCGTCTCGGCTTTTAGGTCGGCCACGCCACCGACAACAAGGGTGTGGCCCTTGTGCGTAATGGTGGTGTGCTCGTCCACCAAAACGGTCATTCCCAGGGCGCTGGCGAGGTGCGAACACCAGGCCTCGGCCCCGGAGTAGTACTCGTGGTTGCCCGTAGAGAAGAAGGTCCCGTGTAGGGAGCGAAGCCCTGCCAGAGGCGCCACGTGCTCCTTGAGGCCCTCCACGCTTCCGTCCACCAAATCGCCGGTCACCGCGATCAGGTCGGCGTCCAGACCGTTGATCGTGCCCACGATCTCCTCAATGCGCGCCCGCCGTACGGTTGGACCGACATGAACGTCCGAGATCTGCACGATCGAGAAGCCCTCCAGCTCCTGGGGCAAGTCGTCGATGAGCACGGTGACCTCCTCCACCTTGGCGGCGGAGCGGGCCTTGGCAAAGCCCACGATGCCCACGCTCGCGGCGCTGCCAATCACACCCAGATTGAGGGCATTCTGGAGCAGCCGACGGCGATCGGGGTCCTCTGGCATGACGGGGACCGCCTTGTCGAGCAAGCTGCCCAGCGCCCAGAGGATGTCCTTGAAGAGGAACATGAAGAAGAAGGCGCCGAAGACCCCAATGGCCAGGTAGCCCAGGACCAGAAAGGGCTGGGCCCAGGGCTCATCTCGCAGGGGCATGGTGCCCATGCCCAAGCAAAAGCTCAGGGTCAAACCGGCCATTACGCTGATGCGCTGCCAGCGTGGGAGCTGGGCGCCGCGGATCATGCGCACACCCAGGTAAACATGGGCGCCGAGCACCATGGAGAGGAAGACGACGAAGAAAGCGATCATGGTGCCCGGTGTAAGCACCACGATGGGGATGCGTGCACCCTGGATCGATCTACGGCGTCAACTCCCGGCAAGGGCCTCCCAAGCCGGACGCACCACGCGGGCCAGGCCCTCGGCCAATGCCGCGCGAACCGCGTCCCGGTCCAACAAGCCGTGGCTGGGAACCGAGAGCCCAAGTGAGGTCTCCGGAAAGGCGCTGGGCTCGGGAACGCGCATGTTCTCGAAGATCGGCGCCAGAGCATCCAAGACCTCCTGCCCGCCCTGGTCCACACACCAGCGAAGGGTGGCCCAGGCCAGCTCCGCGTGGGCCGACTCCTCGGCGATGATGCGTGTCAGGGCAGCGCGCACCGCGGGATCGGTGGCGCTGCGCAGCTGGGCGGCGGCCTGAATGGCAGCCAAGGTCTCGTTGATGGCCCCATCCCGGGCGCTCTCGATGGCCAACTGCACCAGATCGGTGGTGGGCTGGACCTGGATCTTCAGGGGCCCTGGGGAGAGGGGCTGCCCGGCGTAGGCGCTGGCCAGAGTGAAGCAGAGCTGGGCATGGGCCAGCTCGTCGTTGGCCGCGGACTGGGCCCCCATCAGCAGCTGGGGTGGAGCGCCAAGAGCGAGCAAGGACAGGCTGAGGTGGTTGAAGCTGGCCACGCTGGCCAGCTCGGTTCGGGCGGCATCCAGCCAGTGGTCGGCCAGTGCGGTGCGTTGACCTCGGTTCAGGGACACGGTCATGGGGTGTGGTCCGGAGAGCCAGGGCGAGGGCACGGGCCGAACGCTGGGCAGCGCCAAGGTCCCCTCCTCCTCCACGACCGGACGTCCCACGACGCAGCCCTGACCACGGATGGTCTTTCGGTGCGCGGTGTCGTAGCAGCAGGAGTCGTAGTCCACGGCGCCGGGACCGGTGTCCCCCCAGTACCAGACGGGGTCCTCTCTGCGCTCGGTGAACTCCTGGGCCCACATGTGGGAGCCACCGCCGCACATCGGTCCGGTGGGGAAGACGGTGTCGTTCATCTCCTCGACCGTTGGACACTCCTCACTCTCCTCGATGTCCATGCAGTAGGTGTCGCCGGAGACTTGGCCCTCGTCGTTGCAGCCTGCGGACAAGCCGCCAAGAAGAAGAAGAAGGTGTGCGGAAAGCAGGCGTTGGGAGTTGCTCATGGTCGGTCTCCACAGAGAGTTATCCACAGCTGTGAACAACACTGTTGACAGGTCAAACCCCGTGCTCATGCACTGGGCCAGGGATGCTTTCGACGGTGCGATGTCATCCCTGTGCAACCTCTTTAGCAGCTTCCGTGCCACCGTTTCTTTTCAATAGCTTAGGGCCGCAAACCAGAGCAGATCACGACACCACTGTCTCGGCTGAACATGCCCACAGGCCCAGGTCTTGATACCGTCGCCTATGCCCGCTCGCGCCTTTCTGTTGGCCGCAGGCTTTGGCACCCGCCTTCGCCCGCTCACCCTGCACCGTCCCAAGCCCTTGGTCCCCGTCTGCGGGGTGCCGATGTTGGACTACGCTCTGGCCCTAGCCCGACTGCACGGCGCTGAAGAGGTGGTGGTCAACGCGCACTACCTGCCCGAGCAGGTTCAAGCCTGGGCTGCTCTCCAGCATCAGCCCGTGGTCGTGAACGTCGAGTCTCCAGAGATCCTGGGCACCGGCGGCGGTCTCAAGGCCGTACAGGACCAGCTCGATGAGCGCTTTGTGGTCGTCAACGGCGACATCCTCTGTGATGTGGACTTGGGCGCTCTCCTGACCGATCTGGACGATGCGGACGCAGTGATGGCCCTGCGCACCTTGGCTCCTGAAGAGCGCTACGGCAGCGTCGCCACAGACGAGGACAAGGTGGTCGTCGATCTGGTGGGCCTGGCGAGCGCCGAGCCCAGCGGAGAGGTGGACTCCAGCCGCCACTTCACCGGTGTGCATGCCCTGCGCCGAGACGCCTTGGACCGGGTGCCAGAAGGCTTCGCCTGCATCATTCGCTCCGCGTACTGCGAGATGGTCCCCGACAAGCGTGTACGGGGCATTTCTCACGATGGAACTTGGTTCGACGTGGGCACCCCCCAGGCCTACCTCCTGGCCAACCTCATGGCGGTGCGCGGCGAGCTGCCTCTGCCCCTGGATCCCCACACCCAGGCCTATCTCTGGGTGGGCGCCGGCAGCACAATAGAGCGCGACGGCGCCCAACTCATCGGCCCACTCTGGCTGGGCCAGGACGTGACTCTGGGGGCCGGCTCTGTGATCGGACCGGATGTGGTCTTGGGCGACGGCGCGGTGATCGGCGTGGGGGTCACACTCCAACGGAGCGTGGTCTGGGACGGGGCCGAGGTGGCCGCAGGGGCAAAGCTGAGTGACGCGATCGTTTACGATGGCGGAACTCTCGAGCTTGGACTGTAGGGCGTGGCCAAAGACCGCTTGACCATCGGCGTGGTTTGCTCCCGGGGAATCGGCCCGGACCGCGGCGGACGTGCGCGCAACGAAGACAACTATTTGGTCTGCCGCGACGGAGAAGCCCGCTACCGCAACCAGGACCGAGAGGCCGTCGAAGCGATGGCCACCTTCGGCAGCCTGATCTGTGTCGCGGACGGCATGGGTGGGCACGAGGACGGCGACTTGGCCAGCAGCGCAGCAGTGCGCGCGATGGCCCGCCTCTTCAAGCGCGGAGTTCCCGAAGATCCCGAGCTGCACCTGCACCGCTTCGTGCTGGACGCGCACCGACGCCTGCACCGCAAGGTCTCCGAGCGCGGACCCGTGCGCATGGGCACCACCCTGACGAGCCTCTGGATGCTCGAAGGCCAAGCCTTCTGGACCCATGTTGGCGACAGCCGCCTGTACCACTGGCGCCGGGGCGATCTGAAGCGCATCACCCAGGACCACACCCGGGCCAACTTCGCCGTGCGAGATGGCCGCCGCCCCGACAGCGACGGCGCATTTCTGGCACAGAACTTCGTGTACGGCAGCCGAGGCTTCGGCAACGACAAGGGCATCCGGGTCGACGCGGGCACGGACACCGGCGTGTTGGAGCTGGAAGTGGGCGACCGCCTGATGCTCTGCAGCGATGGCTTGAGCGGCATCGTGCCGGACCACCGCATCGGCGACCTGCTCTCTGAGGTGCCCGAGCCACAGCCCGCCGCCACAGCCCTGATGGAGCGCGCCTTGGCCGCAGGGTCAGACGACAACGTGACCGTGATCGTCGCGCGGGTCGACGAGCTCTTCCCCCGTCAGCGCGCCACGCTGGACGATGAGACCTTCAGCATGGAGATCTTGGACGCGAGCGTGGACGACGACACCCTGGTTCCAATGGACTGAAAGGGGTCGTGGGCTTGTCAGGCCTAGAGCACCTCTGGATAGTGGCTCAAGCCAAAGGCGTTCCCGTCCGGATCCTCGCCGTAGAGCGTGAATCCGGTCTCCCCCGTTGGGCCCGCACCGCAAGCCTTCAAGCGCGCAGCCCAGTGCGCACGACGCTCCGGCGCGATGGCCAGACTGAGCATGTGCCAGCCACCCTGGCCCCGCTGACCTCGCTCGATCATCAGGATGACCCCGTCCAGGTCCAACCAGACTGAGCGCAGGCCCTGATCGTCGTGGTGCCGAGCCGTCTCTTCGACCTCCAAGAGACGCTGATAGAAGTGCGCAATGGGGCCAACTTCGGGGGTCAAAAGGGCAATGTGATGAACGCGCATGGGCTCCTCGGGCTCCCAGTTGTGTCGCCGGGGGCCAGCGTCCGGTAGAGTTTGACCCAAGCGAGGCCAGACTTGAAGGAAGTCTCCATCCCGATCCCCGCGCGGATCGGCCCATACAAGGTGCTCCGGCCCCTGGCTCAGGGCGGCATGGCCGCCGTCTTTGAGGTCCAAGATCCGACCACCAAGGAGCACGTCGCCCTAAAGCTTCTGACCCACCGTGGCCTGGCAATGCCCCGCTTTGCCCGAGAATTTCGCGCACTGACGCGCCTGGACCACCCCAACATTGTGCGGGTGTACCGCTATGGCTCCCACGAAGGCTCTCCCTTCCTGACCATGGAGCTGCTCGATGGCCAACCGGTGCAGGCCTACGCCAAGTCCGTGGGACGCCCTGGACGGCCTCGCCGAACACGCGAAGTGCTGCGCATCACCGCCCTGGTGGCCGATGCGCTCTCCTACCTACACGCCCGCGGCATCGTGCACCGCGACCTGAAGTCCGCCAACGTGCTGGTGCTGCGCGACGGTCGCCTCAAGGTCCTGGACTTCGGCACCGCCCACATCGCCACGGCAGGAGAGGTCATCACCCGGGCCGGCGAGTTCGTCGGCACCTTCGCCTACGCCAGCCCTGAGCAGATCACCGGCGGCGCCGTAGATGCCCGCTCGGACCTGTATTCCTTGGGCGCCCTGCTCTATCGCCTGTGTACCGGCCGCAGGGTCTTCGAGGCAGATACGCCCCACGGACTGGCCCGCAAGCACATCGACGAGGTGCCCCGGCCCCCTCGGGAGCTGGTCTCGGCGCTGCCGCAGCCGGTGGAAGACCTCATCCTACGCATGCTGGCCAAGGACCCGGCAGACCGCCCCCAGAGCGCATCGGAGGTCGCCAACCTCATCCGCGGCCGCGCCCGCAGACCCGAGGACAGCGGGGCCCTGACCCTGAACACCCCCAAGCTCCTGGGCCGCGAAGAAGACATCGCGCGCGCACGAACCTGGATGGACAACGCCGCCCCAGGCCAGGCCATGTTGGTGGTCGGTGCGCGGGGTGCAGGCCGCCAACGCGCCCTCAACGCCATCGTCGCAGAGGCCCGCAGCCGAAGCTGGCGCGTCTTTGACGGGGCTTTCACGGGCCAGCCTGGATTGGGTGCTCTGGGCGAGCAGGTGGAGTCCGCTTGGACCACCCTGCCACCCCAAGACCGCACCCGGCTGGGCGACGCGGGCCACTGGCTGGAGCAGGCCAGCGAGAACCCCTTGAGCGAAGAGGAGGACCTCTCCAAGGTCGACGACGCGCTCTTCGCCATCTTGAACGCCCGTCAGAAGCGCGACGCCGCCCCCTTGGTCCTGGCCCTCAGCAACCTGCACCGGGCGCCACCCGTGGCCCTGCGAGCGCTCTCCACCTTGCGCGCGCGCCTCCGGGAAGACAAGGTCAACGTCTTGGTCCTGGGGAGCAGCACGGACCTCTCCGACACCCCTGGCGGCACTGTACGTACCCGCTTTCCAAGCGCTCACCGCCTGATCCTGGGTCCCTTGGATGCCAATCAAGTTGGCCAGATGGTGCAGCAGATGTTGGGCGGAGCAGTGCCCCCACCGCAGCTCACCCAGACCATCCACCAGGCCACCGGCGGACTCCCCGGCTTTGTCGAAGAGGTGGTCCGGGCCCTGGTTGAGCAAGGAAGTCTGAAGCCCTTCCACACCGGCGGGACCCTCACGTGGGTGGACACCTCGGACGGCGAGATTGCCATTCCCCGCTCCGCCCGCGAGGCCATCACCTTCCGCCTGGACGGTCTGGGTCGAGAAGAGGCCCGCGTGCTGGAGACCCTGGCCATCGCCGGTGGCCGCACGGACATCACGGCGCTGGCCTTTGCCCTGGACCTGGATCCCACGGACCTCCAAGCCACCGTCGACGAGCTGACCGTTCAGCACATCCTGCGCAGCGGCGAGGAGAACGGCACCGAGACCTGGAGCTTCCAGCTCTCCATGACCCGAGAGTTGGTCCTAGAGCGGGTGCGCCCAAGCCGACGCAACCTGCTGCGCCGACGCCTGGCCAAGATCATGGTCAACGCCCCCGCCAGCGCACACAAGATCGCGCTGCTGGCTGCCGCAGGCCAGGCCGACCAGGCCCTCGCGGACACCCTGCGGTGGGCCAGCCCTTTGATCGAGCGCGGCCGCGCCCGCGAGACGCTGCCCGTGCTGGAGCAAGTTGCGGGGGTTGTCGACCAAGCCCAGCAGACCGGCTTGGCCGATCTGGCGCGCTTCTGGCTGCTCTACGGCCGCGCCGTTCGCCTGCTGCATCCCATGGACCAGCGGGTGGAGAAGTGCTTCCGAAAGGCCACTGACCTGACCCTGGATCCGGAGATCACCGCCGCGGTGGACCTCTATGCCTCCAAGTCCCTGATAGAGCGCGGTCAGCTCGAACCCGGTCGGGCGCGCTTGCTGCACGCCCACAACACTCTGGCTGGCACCAACAGCCCCTTGCTGCAGGCCCGCGTGGCCCGCGACCTGGGCAGCCTGCAGTGGTTCCGCGGCCGCTTCGATGAGGCGGAGAACTGGTTCGAGGCCGCCTTGAGCGCTGCCCGCCAAGTTGGTGAGAAAGAAGAGCTCGCGAGCAGCCTTGTTGCCCGGGCTGTCGCTGACTTGGGCGCCGGCAAGCTGCACAAGGCCGAGAGTCAGCTCCGGGAAGCCATCCACCTCTACGAGGCCAGCGGCGACCGCTACGGCCTGTGGCATGCCCTTGGAAACCTCAGCGAGATCCTGCGCCACCGCTGCGCTTTCTCCGAAGCCATTGGCCTGCTGGAGCCCGAGCTGAAGGGCGCCCATGCCTCTGGGGACACCGAGCGCTTCGCCTTCCTCAGCGTGAACTTGGCCGAGGTCGAGGTCGAGCTCCTACGTCTGGGCCGTGCCCGAGAGCGTTTGGCGCTGGTAGACGGCATGCTCATCGAAGGGCGACACCTGCACCTACAGGCCGGCGTGACCAGCGTACGGGCCCGCATCGCCATGGCCTCGAACGAGCCAGGACAGGCTGAGCGCATCCTGGAGCCGATGGTGCGTCTGTGCGAGAGCTCCGGTGTGCGCGTGCTCACCCCCCTGCTTCAAGCCCAGCTCGGCGAAGCCTTGGTGCTCACTGGCGATTTGGCTGGCGGCCGAACCTTGCTCGATGCGGCCATCGCCGACCTCTCTCAAGAGCGCAACATCCCCTTGCTCGCCGAGGCCTGCGCCGCACGCGCCAGAGCCCGCATCGAGACCCCCGAGAAGTGCTTTGCCCCCGTGGCCCAGTGGCTGGAGACCCAACCGGCTCTGCTCATGCAGGTCACCAGGAAGGTCGCCAGCGCCGAGCAACTGGGTCGAATTGACCCCGAGCTGGCCCGGCCACTGTGGGCCGAAGTGCGCGAGTCGCTGCGCCGCATCCGTCGCACTCTGGCCCCCGCCGACCGCGAGGCCATGCGGGTTCACACCTGGACCGTTGCGGTCGAGCGGGCGCTGAGCCAGAACGTCTAGCGCTGGGAGACCTGAACAGGGCTCAGTTCTTGCCCACGTCCATCTCGACGGCCAGCAGCACAGCTCTGGCCTCGCGGCGCTCGAACTGCAGATCCAGGGTGTTCTTGCCGACACAGCGTGCGAGCTCCGGATCGTTGGAGGCGATCTCTTTGATCTGCCGAACCTTGCCGTTGCCTTCGAGCACCAGCTTGACCTGAATGCGCCCGGAGCCCTTGCAGCCAGCGACCATGCGCGGCTCCTGGGCCATCAGGCTGGCCCGCAGCTCCAGCGCTTCAGGAGAATCCGACTGCAGCACTGGGGGTGGCGGGAACATGTCCCACACAAAGCCAGGGATGTTGGAGGGGCTCTCCCACCACGCCGCCAGGGGCAAACCACCGCCACAGAGGCCGATGAGCAGCAGCACCAGGAGCACCATGGGGGCTCGAGAGGCCTTCTCTGGCTTGGGCACCTCTTCGGTGTTGGCCGGCGCAGGAGACGTGGGCTCAGCCTCCGGGGGGGGCTCCAGCTCCGTCAGTCCGGAGGCACCGGCGTCCACCTCCCTGGGGTGCTTGGCGGTGCCGGCGTCGCCGTCTTGGGAGAGGATGCCCTCGAAGGTGTCCCCGCTCAAGTTGGTGGGCACCTCTTCCATGCCGTTGGGCAGATCGGGGATGGCGGTCTTGCTGGACGGAACCAAGCGCTCGGGCGCCTGCACAGGACGTCCCGCCAGCAGATCCGAGAGCATCGCTGCGGCCTCGTCGATGGAGACGCGGTCCTTGGGCTCAAAGGCCATCGTGGCCCGCAGGAAGGTGTTGAAGCCATCCAACATGGGCCCATGGTCCCCCTCCAGCAGAGGAGGCACACGCTCCAGCAAGCCTTCGAGCATCTTCTCCAGGTTGCCCATGTCGATCTCAGCCAACACAGGCCGAAGGGTCAGGCAAAAGAGAAGCACAGCGCCCACCGAGTAGACATCGGCAGCGGGGGTCAGGGGCTGGCCTTGGAACTGCTCGGGCGCCGCAAACTGTGGCGTGCCAACAAAGGCGCCGACCCGGGTCAGGTTCGTCCCAACACCACCATGAACCTTGGCAATGCCAAAGTCCGTGAGCTTGAGGTGAGGAATCTCGCCCTTGGCCGGCACGTGGGTGATCAGGATGTTCTCGGGCTTGAGATCCCGGTGAATCACCCCTTGGCCATGGGCACGGGAGAGCGCCTCGCAGAGGTTCACGCCAATGGCGGTCACCTCGTTCAAGGGCATGGCCCCGGCGCGGCGCAGGTGATCCAGCAGAGAGCCGCCCTGCTCAAAGCGCGTCACCAGGTAGGGGCTGTGCCCGGCCCGCTGCACAAAGCCACGAATGTCGACGATGTGGGGGTGGTTGAGCTGCAGCAGGATCTGCGCTTCGGTCGCCAAGCGCTGCAGATAGGCGCCCTGATCCCGCTGGGCGTAGAGCACCTTGATCGCCAGCCTATCGCCGGTGACGGAGTCCTCTCCGTCGAGTTCCTGGGCCAAGTAGGTGACCCCGGCGCCCCCGATGGCCACGCGCTTGTGCACCAAGTAGTGCCGGTCCAGGATGTCGCCCTTGGCCAAGAGCGTGCCCCAGCCTTGGTCCGGACGGTTGCGCTGACAAGCCAAGTTCGGACAAGACTCGCCGTCCCCCTCGAAGGTTGTCAGGCAGCGGCTGCAGTAGCGGGTTCTATCCTTCACCAAAGGATTCTAAGGCGGCAGCCTGTAGAGGGCTTGCGCTCCGGCTATGGTCTGACCCATGTTTTGGCTGCTCATCCCCCTGGCTTGCGGCTCAGCAAGCCCTGAGAGACCCACCACAAGCACACTCTCGCCCGACCGGCACGAGGTGCGAGCCGTGGTGGCGCCACCAAAGAACCCGTCCCAAGTGCCCACTTCCGAGCTGGCCCACGGCGCCCGTGCCCACTGCCCCAAGGTGCTCTGGGCTGATTTTGCACCCGATCAGGCGAGCTTTGGCACCCTGACCCTGAAGAGCGATCTCCCCTTCAAAGAGCTGCAGGTCGCCCTGCCCGAAGGCAAGAGCGCATCCGCAAAGGGCCGGCCCAGCCAGAACCCAGAGGCACCAGAAGGCGCTCAAGAGTTTGCCATCGCGTGCCGTGACTGCACTTTGATGCTGGTGTTCGAGCACCAGGGCACGCCGCTGACCTGCGAGGGTCCAGGGATGAGCCTGACCTTGGCCGCTGGAGCCCTGACCCCTTGGCTGGAGAACTGAGTGTTCCTGTCCCTTGTAAAAGAGCGTGACCCCAGCGAGGCCAGAGTCGCTCTGACTCCAGAGGGCGTTCGCGGCCTGGTGGAAGCAGGCCACGAGGTGGTTGTCGAGACCGAAGCCGGCCAACGCGCAGGCTTTCCCGACTCCGACTACCGGGCCGCCGGTGCCCAGATCGCCTTCTCCGACTTTGAGGCCGTGCGCGCCTGCGATGTGTTGGTCAAGGTGCAAGCCCCCACCGATGAAGAGCTGGAGCTGATCACCCCAGACTCCACCTTGGTCTCCTTCCTGCACTTGGCGGCCAGGAAGCAAGGACTGCTGGAGCGCTTGATCGGCTCTGGGTCCACAGCCGTGGCCTTGGAGCTCATCGAGAAGCAGGGCCGACGGCCGGTCATGGACCCCATCTCGGCCATGGGCGGCCGCATCGCGATGAACCTGGTGCAGCACCACCTGACCCGCGCCGGCGGCGGTCTCGGCCGCCTCATCGCAGGCAGTCCCGGCGTCCCCCCCGTGCGCGTACTGGTGCTCGGCGGCGGCGTGGCCGGCCTGGCGGCTGCCCAAGCGGCCCAAGCCCAAGGTGCCCAAGTCGCCATCGTCGAGCTGGACGCCACCCGCTTGATGGTGCTCCATGAGCAGCTGCGCGGCGTGGTCACCGTGGGCGCCAGCGCCTCGAACCTGAGCCACTACCTGCAGTGGGCCGATGTGGTGGTCTGCGCCGTGGGCCGCCGCGGCCTGCCCGCCCCAAAGATCTTGACCACCGCGCGGATGCGCTCGATGCGCTCCGGCAGCTTGCTGGTCGACCTGAGCATCGATGAGGGGGGATGCGCCGAGACCAGTCGTCCCAGTGCGTCCGTCTACGAGGCCGAAGGCGTGCGCCACCTCTGCGTGCCCAACCTGGCCAGCCTGGTCGCGCAGACCGCCAGCGAGGCCCTGAGCATTGGCACCATGCCGCTCCTGCTGGCTTTGGGCCGCGGCATGCGGCGCGCCATCGAGAAACGCCCGGAGCTGTTGGCGGCCACCCAGGTCTTCGAGGGCACCCTCTGTTGTCCGATGGTCGCCAAGATGCAGGGCGGCACGGCGGAGGATCTGCACGGGCTGCTGGGTTGAGCCTGCTTCTCCTATCGCTGGGAGCATTCGGGTGCTCGGCACGGGCCCAGAGCTACGACACCAAGGCGGAGGGCGAGCGCTACCTGATCAAGGGAAGCTTGCTGGACATGTTGAATCTGGGCGAGAACACCCGGACGCTGATCCACTGGCCCGGCCAGCAGGAGAGCCCGGACCTGTACTGGCCCGGAGGGCGCCTGACCTTTCGAGTCGACTCCCAGCCCCGTGGCTGGCGCTTTGCCTCAGCTTGCACCCTGCCCGAGACCACGTGGCAGCCCCGCACCTTTGACGCCTACTACGCCACCGAGCTGGACTACTACTCCCAGCGAAAGGTGCTCTTTGAGCGAAACGAGGGGCTGTGCACCCTGCCGAAGGACCCTCAGTTCGGCGGGCCTTTCGTCGGCCCCTGCCCGGAGCCCACCGAGTCCTCTCCGTGGACGGCTCGTCTGCTGATCACGGCCACTTGTGAGCAGGGAGAGCAGGAGAGCTTCCGCGTCTCCGACATCCTAAAGGCCGGCGGCCGATGGCAAGAGCCCGCCCCCTTGTAGACTGGCGTCCTCCAGAATCAGGACTTCCCCATGCTGCTGCTCCTCCTTGCCTGTCACAAGCCCTCCCCCAGCCCAGACGTGGTGGCCTCGGTGGCGGAACCCGCTGTTGAAGAGGCCGCGCAAAAGCCTGCTCTGCCCGCGCTCGGCAAGCCCCCTGGGGAACTCCCTGCTTTCCCCTCCGAGACCCGCGGCCCCGCCATGTGCGCAGACGGCCGAGGCGCCTTTGAGTTCTGGATTGGCGAATACCCCGGACCCGTCATCGACGTGGGCCCGCCCGTGACCCTGCGCGGCAAGACCCACCCCTGTGCCTTGGACGCCATCGCCGCCTGCACCGTGCCCACCGGGCTCTACCACCCATGGGTCCCGGAGACCGAGGTGATGTTCGCCACCGTGCAGCCCATCCTGCGCTACCAGGTCAAGGCCGATCAGACCTACGCCGGCGCCCCGCTCAAGGTGGGCGCGGACCTGAAGGTCATCAGCTACCTCTCCGAGGGCTTCTGCTTGGTTCAAGTGGGCGAGGGCGAGATCTTCGACGCCGAGTGCCCCGCCGAGAGCGAGACCTTGGTCTTGTTGCCGGAGACTCGGCCTTCCAATCAGCTGATTCAGGTCAGCTGTACCGAAGGTTCCAAGGTGTGGATCGAAGATACGGCCCTGATGTCAGCCGAGGGCGTGGTCCAAGGCGAGATGATTGGGTACGGGGAAGTTGGCCCAGCGAAGAGGGACGCGGTGAAGTGATGAGCTTCCTCCACCTGCTGGCCTGCCTTCGTCCCGCAGTCGAGGCCACGCCGCCGCAGACAGAGACCCTTGAAGCGGAGATCGAGACGCCCGCCGAAGCTCCGCCGGAGACGGTCGCTGAAGCACCGGCCGAGGCTACGCCCCCCCGCACACCCCCGGAGCTCTACGACTCCGTTCTCTGCCCCGGCGGACACCACGCCGTGGGCGGTTGGGTGGCAGGCATTGGCCAACCCAGCATCGTGCTCGCAGAGACACTGACAGTGCCCATGCGCACGGACTTCTGCGCACCCATAGCGGACGCCGAGTGCACCCTGGCACCCCAGAGCTTTACTCCGGGCGGCTACACCGGGATGGAGGGGCTGGTCACGCTGGTAGAGGTCCCTGCTGGGCGCGTGAACATCCACTGGGTAGGCGAAGGCGGCTGCTTGCTCTGGCAGGACGGGCACGCGGTACTCAACATCGATGACTGCCCCCAGAATCCAGACGAGGTCTCCTTTGAGTCGGATGTGGCTTTGCTACCCGCCACTTGTACTGATGGTCGCCAGGGTTGGTTCAGTGACAACGATCTCTTGGATGCTGGGGCCACGCAAGCGGAGTAGAGCTTGGCACCGAAGGCCCAAGCGGCACCGTCCTGGAGACCCTGGACTGCGGCAAGGGTGTCTTGGCCCTCAACAGCTGGGAGAACAAGAAGGCGCAGCCCGACCTGTCTTGGCCCGGTGGCGCCCTGCCCACCATCGAGCTCTGCGCCATGCGCAGCTTGCTCACCTGCAGGGTCCAGGCCGCCGAGTTCAAGCCCTCCCAAGCCGAGCTGGGCTTCGCGACGCGCATCGAAGGCTACGAGGAGCATCCGGTCTGGCTCAAGGTTGGCGAGGGCACCTGCGCCCTGCCCACCGGCAAGTCACATCGGGCCCAAATCGGGCCCTGCCCAGCAGGCGAGCTGGACCTGCCCAAGCAGGACGCGGCGCTTCAGGTGCAGCGCGCCAATGGTGAGGTCGCATGGGCCAAGCTGGAGGACTTTCTGGCAGCTGGTGGCACTCAGCTATGAGGCTTGCATTTCCGGGTTCGAAGGGCACACCGCCCGGCTCACAGCCGCCCCCCTCGTCCCGGTCACCTGAAAGCAAAATGAAATCGGCAATGTGCGTGACTGATGCGTGGTAGCGGTGGTGCGAATCCCCATGCCATCGCGCCACAGGAACACGTGAAACGTCTCACATTCGGTCTCTCTACACTCCTCGGACTCACCTTCTTCCTCACCTCGTGCTCTGGCAAAGACACGCCGAGCACCGATACGGAGACAGAGGCCGACGCAGACACCGACGCCGACGCTGATTCTGATGCCGACTCCGACGCCGACGCGGATTCAGACACCGACTCTGACGCGGACACAGACACAGGTCCTGCCCCAGACCTGCCCCTGCAGAGCAATGTGTGCGTGCCCAACTTGGTCGACCAGTTCAACGATCTGAAGCACCATGGCGAGGTGCTGGCATTTCACATGGGGGTGGCGGATGTCAGTGACACCAGCACGCCCTCAGACAACTTCGATCCGAACAACACCTCCCTTAGCGCCAGTCACTGGCAAGGGGTGACCCGCTACAACGCGCCGGACGGAACACCGATTTTGTTCGCGACCTGGAACGGAAACCGCAGCGCCTCCGTCGACGACGACATGTACCGGGGCCGACTAGCAACGGCGACGATGGGGAGCCGCGACACGGACGGGCTTCGTCTGCGATCCAACCGCCTATCGAAGGACGCCGACACAGACGCCACCCCCCCGAGCAGCGCGGACAGCATCACGCACGTCGAGACCTACCAGGACTTCTTGCATCCCGGAGGCCCACAAGCAGTCGGTGACCTGCTCGCGGTGGCCTTCGACCAGCCCGTCGACCTGGACGAGGACGGCGTTCCCGACAACGCCGTCGGCAGTGACAGCACGCTGGATGCCTCTGACATGGCAGCTGGCCGATTCATCATCTACGACGTTCGGGATCCCGACAGCCCTATCGCATTGTATCAGCACGACTTCGACCATCCGGCTGGCGACATTGGCATGACCCGGCTTGACGACGGTCGGCACCTGGTGGTGGTGGGGGGCTTCGACGACAACCACAGCCTGGACTTCTTCGTCTCCGATGGGACCGATGTGGGCGCTGGGACGAGCTTCTCCCAGTTCGACTTGTGGAGCGAGATTGACCTGGATGGAAACAGCGCCCCGGAGAACACGCTCAGCTCCGAGAACGGCATGGACAAGGAATGGCCCAACGACGGAACTCTGAGCGCCGGCTACCAAGCCCTCACTCTCTTGCGAGACTGCAGCGAGTCCACTCCCTACTTGCTCGCTGGCCACAACAGCAGCAGTCTCAATACGGGAGGGGACCACATTGAGCTCTACCGAGTCGAGTTGGACAGCTCTGATGTGGAATTGGTGAAGGTCGCCACCAAGCAATTGGCCTGCAACTGGACCGGGGCGGGCACTCCCTGCAACTTCAACGCGGCCTCCGGGGCATACGTCGACCCCACTGGGGACCTGATCGTTTACGCGACAGAACACGACAACGATGGGCCGACGACCACCAAAACCGGCTCCGTAAAGGTGGTGGAGTACCGCCACCGCGACACCACACACACCGGCAGCTGCCCGGAGCCCTGGTTCGAGCTGTACTCAAAGACGGACTACGCCGGCCGAAGCATCATGTACGACTGGGCAGACAGAGACTTGCAGAACTGGGGCGACCTGAACGACAACCACGACAGCTTTGGTGACACGGCGCAGTCCCTTCGCTGGTGTGCGTCAGACAACTGCCAACTCGTTCTGACGGACGATACGGACAGTAGCGAGGGCGTCTGGGCGAGTACAGGGGACGAGAGCGTTCAAGTGATCCCCGACTTGGGCAAGGAGACTTTCAAAGACAACGGCACATCCATGGGCAAAAGGATCTCTCGCGCCACCTTTGTCTGCGAATAGCTAGATCTAGGGTCGCGTTTGCCTACCCTTGCTGGGTAGACCAACGCGACCCTGTGACGGTGCCAGCCCTATTCGCGACGCCGCCACAACAGCAGCACACCGACCCACGCCAGCCCGCTCGGAACCCCACCCCCGCAGCCCCCGCAGCCTGGGTCGTCCAAATCCGTGTCTCCCGTATCGCCGGTATCTCCGGTGTCTACCGCCTCACAGTCGGCCACCGCATCGGGCGTGCCCACGCACACGAGCACCTTGATGGAGGCGTCTGCGTAGGCATCGTAGGCCCCCCAGACCCAGTAGCCTCCGGCTGGAAACTCCCCGAGTGACTGGGTCTCGCCGCGCCAGCTCATCACAGCGTCCTGCACGGGGCCATCTTCCAAGCCCCCGTCCACGGGATGCAGCGCAAAGGCCAACTCGGGCGTAGGGACCTCGATGGCAAAGGCCAGCTCCCCGCCCGGGTGATCCAAGCGCCAATAGGTCGTAGCCAGGGGCTGGAAGCGCTGGTCATCACGAACGCTCTCTCCCTCACCCTCCGGCTCGACGGGGCCCACGCGCTTGGCGTACGCGTAGCTCTCGGCCACCCCATGGCGGTCCTCGGTCGCCAGGTTCCACTCAGAGAACTTGCGCCAGGCCGGACCCAGCTCCACGCCGTAGTCCTCCATCACTTGGGTCATCGCTGGAACCACGTCCACGGGATCCGCGCTGTCCCGCTCCAGAGCGCTGAGCAGGTCGATGACCCAGACCTCGTCTCCGGTCTCCGTGCCCAAGAAGTCCAGCCAGATCCCCGTGCCATAGGCCCAGGAGGTCGCCGGCCCACCGGGTGCCTTGAAGATCGGCCGCTGGGTGTCCTCCAAGTAGCCATCGCACAGGCGCATGTAGTCGTTGGAGCCGGCATCCCAGCGCCGCTCCGCCCAGGTGGCGGAACCCTCGGAGAGCCACACGGGCAGCTCGGCCTCGTACGCAGCCTGGATTCCGTGAAAGAGCTCGTGGGGAACCACGGTCTCTAGCCCCAGGGTCACGCTGCTGTAGCCGGATCCGGAGAAGTCATTCTCCACCAGCATGTGGCCTGCGCAGACCCGTGGAACCTCCAGGCAAGCATCCACGTTGAAGCTTCCATCTGATCCACCACCAAAATCCACCAGGTAGAAGTCAAAGGCCGGCGAGCCGCCCAGCACTTCCAAGCCAAAGTCGGACTCGGGCAGAGGCGGTCTAAAGCCCAGCTCCTCGAAGAGGGCCAGGGACTCCGCCGCGATGCGACCCGTGTCCTCGACGATGTCCGGAATCCCGGAGCCGTCACTGTCCCGGTCTGCAGCATGGTTGGGCCCCGACTCGGAGTAATGAACACGAACCCGCCCAGAGGGCTCATCGTAGTGCACCACCACATCGCTGCTCTCGTAGGACCACAGCCCTCCGGCGGTGGGACGCTCGGCCAAGGCCAGAGAAGAGAGCAGTAGAGGCAGAATCACGGACTACTCCAGGACCTGCCAGCGCAGGACGTAGTTGCCAGACTCTCTGTCCGTTGTGGCGCCCGAGCTGTTGCACTCCTCTTGGCCGGTCAAGTAGTAGGACTCGACCACCAGCTTGAGCACGTGACCGTCGTCCAGCTGCACCAAGAAGGGGGTGCCGGTGGTCTTCACGCAGCTCTCGTAGGACCACCAGGGGCTCATCGCGACCTGGGGGGAGTCAGGCAGGCCCGAGCTCTCGTTGGTCACCTCGCACGACGCCGTCATGAAGGCGTCCTGGTACCAGGTGGGCTCGCCCACTTCGCTCAGGCTGGCGTAGTCGCCTTCGATCTTGGGAGAGACGCTCACGCAGCTGGGACCGGAGGCGCCCGAGTTGATGCGCACCTTGTAGCGGTGGAAGGCCATGTGCCACTCCATCGACTCTAAGGCCTCCTCGTCATCGATCTCCACCTTCTCGGCACCGTCCACACCAAAGCGCACGTAGATCCAAGGGTTCTGAGCAGCCGAGGAGTATCCGCCAGCGGTGCCGTCGACAGCGGTCAGGAAGTCATCCCCATCGGTGCTGGTGGACACCAGTCCCTCGGCGACCTCGTCGTGCAGGCCCAAGTTCAGGATCAGCTCATCGAGGCACTCCACCTCCGCCGGCTCGGTGCATACGGCTTCTGGGCCAGTGCTCTGGGTGTCGGAGTCCCCAGACGTGTCATCCTTGGTGCAGCCCAAGGTGGATAGGGCCAGCGCGAACCAGTACAGAGAGAAAGATGCCATTGCTGCTCCTGATCGCCAGCGCTCTCGCCGCCCCGCTCTCCCTGGATGACCGGCCCACTCGGGCTGGTTGGGATGCGCAGGGCCAGCTCATGCTGGACGTAGCTGGCGCTAGACTAACCACTCAGGATGCGGCTGTGGTGGTGCTCTTCGCTGGAGCTGATCTCCCACAGAGCTTGGTCGGGACCGCGCAGCACCTGGGGGGCCCTTCCTGGCGGGTTCCCGTGAGCGCCGACGGAGACGCCCTCTCCCTGGCCCATGAGCTCTCCCAGCTTCCCGAGATCGCCTCGGCCTTTCCCGACGTGGTCTTGCCCCGTCAGGCGAGCGCGGTGGATTTCGATGATCCCGTCTACCCAGATCAGTGGTACCTGGAGACCATCGGCGCCCAGGCCTTCTTTGAACGCTCCTTGGGCACGCCCGAGGTCAGAGTGGCGGTGATCGACTCCGCTGTGGACATTGGCCACGCGGATCTGGAGGGAGCCGCAATGGCGCCCTACGATGCCTTCGACGACGACGATGACCCCAGCCCCAATCCAGGCGAGTACTGCCAGAGCGGAAACGGGATCTGCGATGACCACGGCACGGCGGTGGCCGGCATCATCTTGGCCCGGGGCAACAACGCCACGGACATGGTGGGCATCTGTCCCGAATGCACCCTGATTCCAATCAAGATGCTGGGCGAGGGCAACGGCACGCTCTCCCGCGACATCGCCGCCTTTGAGCACGCCATCGCCCAAGACGCGGCGGTGATCAACAACTCCTGGGGCTACACCGAGTCCATCCCAGTGCCCGAGCCCCTGGCCATGGTCATTAAGCGGGCGGCCACTGAGACCCGTGGCGGCCTGGGCTCCCTGGTGGTCTTTGCTGCGGGCAACGATGACCGAGAGATCGTCGACGATGAGCTGCAGGCCCTGGATTTCGTGCTCTGCGTGAGCGCATCGGACCTCTACGGCTTCCCGACCAACTACACGAACTTCGGCAACACCGTGGACCTGGCGGCGCCCAGCGCGACGCTGACCTTGAAGGCCGGCGGCGGCACCTTTGGCACCTTCGGCGGGACCTCGGCTGCGGCGCCCGTCGTGAGCGGTGTGGCCGGGTGGATCCTCTCCGAGTACCCGGAGCTGAGCGCCGAAGAGCTACGCATGCTCTTTATCGAGAGCGCCCGTCCTTCCTCTCAAGTCACCCACGATGCAGAGACCGGGCACCACCCGATCTACGGCTATGGCGAGCTCAAGTCGGAGGAGCTTCTGGCTGCCTTGGATCCCCAGGCTCCCCAAGACACCGGCTCGGTAGAAGGGGGCGGCGGCTGCGGGGGCTGTGGCGGCGGAATCCCACCCAGCAGCTTGGGTCTGCTCGGGTTGCTCTTGCTTCGCAGGAGACGCTCTTGAGCCCTGGAATCGAGCTCGGCCCTTTCCTGCTGGACAAGAAAGTCAGCGGGGGGGCCAACGGCGATGTCTGGAACGGCACGCACCCAGACACGGGTCTGCCCGTGGCGGTCAAGGTGCTCAAAGCGGAGCTGGCCCTCAAAGAGCGCGCAGCGATGGGCTTTAGAAACGAAGTGCGCGCCATGGCGGCTCTGCACCATCCCCACATCGCCAGCATCTTTGACCAGGGCACCATCGGTCTGGACGAAGAGCTGGCCTCGAAGGGCCAACTGGCTGCAGGGTGTCCCTACTTGGTCATGGAGTGGGCCAGCGGAGGAACCCTCGCAGAGAAGCGGGTTCCCCTCAACTACGCCGAGCTGCTCTCCCACATTGTGCCGCTGCTGCAGGCCCTGGGTCACGCCCACGCCCGAGGCGTGATTCACCGGGATCTCAAGCCGGCCAACGTGCTCTTCTGCGATGACCGCGACCTGCGCCCGGGCCTGAAGCTGGCCGACTTTGGCCTGGCCGTGAGCATTCACCCCGAGCGGGACATCAAGCGCCTGCTGGGCACCCCCCACTACATGGCGCCCGAGCAGTGGCGGGCCCACACCCGGCGCCAAGGGCCTTGGACCGACCTCTACGCGATGGGCTGCTTGGCCTACCGCATCGTCACCGGCCACGGCCCACACCTGGCCAAGACCATCAAGGAGATGCGCCGGGCCCACCTCGAGGCCCCAGTGCCGCTGCTGGAGGCACCTTTCCCGATGGAGAAGGGCTTTCAGGCGTGGTTGAACACCCTGCTGGCCAAGCGCCCTGAAGAGCGCTTTCAGACCGCGGCACAGGCCCTAGCCGAGCTGCCCGGACACCGCTTGGAGAAGGCCCCCCTCTTCGAGGACGACAGCCCCCAGCTGCAATCGGCAGGCTTGGGACTCTACGGCCTGCGCGCCATCCCTCTCGTGGACCGGGAACCCCAACGGGTTCAGCTCTGGAGCAGCCTGCAGGCCTCCCGCACCCAGGGCATCCAGGTCGTCATCCTCAACGGACCGGCAGGCTGCGGCAAGAGTCGACTGGCGGAGTGGTTGTGCGTGGCGGCCGGCGCCACAGGACGCGCTGGCGTGCTGCAAGCCTTCCACGGGCCGACCGCAGACGAGGGCATGGGAATGGGCCCGATGGTCGCCCGCGCCATCCAAGCCCTAGGCATCGAAGAGGACCGCGAGGCTCTGAAGGCACGGGCCGTTGAGTGGTTGCTGGGACATGAAGTGCAAGACCCCTTCGAGGTCGAAGCCCTGGCCGCTGTGGTCGCCAGAGGGCGGGCCCGAGCGCAGGGTCGCGTGCGCCTGCACACCCAGCAGGAGCGCATCGGGGTCATCACCCGGGTCATCCGCAGGCGCTGCGCCAAGCGCCCTCAGCTGATCTGGTTGGACGATGTGCAGTGGGCCCCCCAGGCCCTCGAGCTGCTCACCCGCTTGGCGCTCAGTGAGCCCGATCTGCCCGTGATGGTCGTCGCTACCGTGCAAGAAGAGGCCATGGCCAGCCGGCCTGAGAGCGCCGCAGTCTTGGCTCGATTGGAGGACGCTCTGCCCGCCCGGGTGCTCACCCTTCAGGTGGACCCCCTGGAACCGGAGCACGGGCTGACCCTGGCCCGTCGCCTGCTGGGGATGGAGCCCGATCTCGCCCGCGAGGTCGCCGAGCTCAGCGAGGGCAACCCCCTCTTCGCCGTCCAACTCGTCGCCGAGTGGGTGGACGAGGAACTACTGGAGCCCACGGAGAACGGCTACCGACTCCTCCCTCAAGGCCGAGACCAGCTGCCAGCCAACCTGGCGGAGATCTGGGAGCAGCGCTTGCGAAGCCTGCTCGCCCTACGCCCAGAGGACGACCGCCGCGCTCTGGAGATCGCCGCTGTGCTGGGCCACGCCGTGGATCCCACCCTCTGGCTGGCGGCCTGTGAGCGCGCCTGGGCCATCCCCAGCCCAGGGCTGGCCGATGCGCTGATCTCCGCACGCCTGGCACGGGCCGGTGAGCGCGGTCCGGAGGAGGGCTGGCGCTTTGTTCACGCCATGCTGCGGGACACGCTGCTCAAAGACGCGCGGGCCTCTGGGCGCCTGCAGTCCCACGCCCGTCTCAGCGCCGAAGCCCTGCGCCAGCTCGATGGAGAGCCCGAGCGGGTGGCCCGGCTCCTGGAGCTTGGTGGATTGGCTGGAGCGGCTGCCACCGAGCTGCAACACGCGGTCACAGCCGCCCTGGGTCGGGGGGCACTGGGCGAGGCCGAGAGCCTGCTCATCCGCCTGCAGGTCGTCTTGGATCCTTTAGAGACCGAGGGCAAGAAGCGGCGCCAAGTCGAAGCTTGGCTGGCCCAAGCCGAGCTGGGCTTGCTGCGGGATCAGCCCATAGAAGCGCCCCTGCGCAAGGCCCTGGAGAGCGCCTTGGAGCTGGGACTGCGTGAGCGGCAGGTGCGTGCCCTGACTCTGCTCGGACAGGCCCGCCTCAACAAGGGCGAGCGCCTCTCTGCCCGCAAGGCGCTGATCCAAGCGGCGCGCCTGAAGGGCGACCCCAAAGGCCCGGTGCGCGCTCAACTGGAAGAGGTCAGCGCCCGCCTGCTCATGATGGACAAGCAGTACTCCTCTGCCGCACGCCGCTACCGGGTGGCGCGCAAGCTGCGCTCTCGCCTCAACCAGCCCGTTCAGGCCAGTCGCCTGGGGCTAAAGGTGGCCGAAGCCCAGCTCGCAGACAGCCAGGTCGAGACCGCGCGCGAGACCCTAAAGGAGAGCATCCAACAGCTCGAGGACCAGGGTCGTCTGGCAGACGCCGCCAAGGGCCACTCCCAACTAGGCGACCTGGAGCGGCGGGCTGGAAACCTGACCTTGGCCGGTCTGCACTACCGCAAGGGTCTGAGTCGTCTGGAAGTGGCTGGAGATGGGGATGAGGCCCTGCGCAGGTACTTGGTGGAGCTGGCCCCAGCATGATGCTGCTCTTGGCCTGCCTTCCCACGCTCCCTGTCGATCCTGTGGAGCCTGTCGAGACCGCCATCGACAGCCCAACAGCCACCCAGGACACGCAGGACACGGCCGAAGAGTGGCCGGTCTGGAGCGACGATGCCTGCTTCTCGCTGCCCCCGAACCCCGGCTACGCGGAAACGGTCGCGATCTGGACCGCGCAGGACGAACTCGCCCAGCCCACCCCAGGCCAGCTGGTGGTCGTCGGCAGCTCCAGCATCCGACGTTGGGAGAGCGCCCAGAGCGGCCTGTCCGCCTACGGGGTCATCCAGCGCGGCTTTGGTGGCGCCCAGATGTGGGAGGTGGCACACCACGCCGAGAACTTGGTCCTCCGACACAAGCCGGCGGCAGTCTTGGTCTACGCGGGCACCAACGACATCGCGGCCGGCAAGTCTCCGGACCAGGTGCTGGCCTACACCCGCTGCTTGGCCCAGAGAGTGTGGGCCCAGGAGCAGATCCCCATCTTCTGGGTGAGCATCACGCCCAACCCGGCGCGGTGGCACAGTTGGATTGCGGCCAGTTCTGCCAACAGCCTTGTTCAGCGTCTCTCCAGGGAACACCCCGGACTGCACTACATCGACACAGCCGGTCCCTTCTTGAAGACCGGTGAGCCGCCCCATGTTGACCTCTTTGACGCCGACATGCTGCACCTGAGCCCCGAGGGCTACCAGCTCTGGGACGCGGCCATCCAGTCGGGATTGGAACAGGTGCTCTCCCCCCGCAGCCTGCCGGACAACCCCCAGCACCCGGCGTCCGGCACCTTCATTCGGGTCGACCTGGGCCCCAGCAACCCAGAGGACGGCGACCGGGCAGACGTGGACGACTTCGGCATCCAGTGGAACGCCTGGCACCCCGCCGAAGGGAACGAGCAGATCCTGGCCGGGGAGCACTTGGACGGGCTTGTCAGCACCCAGGGCCTGCCAACAGGCATGGGCGTGGTCATCGCCGGGGGCTTTCGCAGCAACGGCAAGCTCAATGGCGGACTGACCGAGCCCGACGGCGCTCTGCTGGGCACCTTGGCCGTGCCTCAAGCCACCGGGGACTACTTCTACATCGACACACTGGACAACCCTGGGGCCATCAGCTGGCAGGGCCTGGATCCCGAGCAGCGCTACACCCTGCGGCTCTTCGCCTCACGAGAGAGCGAGGAGGCGCGCGTGACCCGATACAGCGTGGGGGAGCAGAGCCAAAGCCTACAGACCACCGGCACAGGGGCCGGCCAGGACAGCACTGGCAACAACGACACGGTGGTGGTCTTCAGCGAGCTGGCACCCGATGCGTGGGGGGCCTTGCACTTGGACGTGGAGATCGAGAGCGGGCGCTACGCCTACCTGTCCTTGATGGAGCTGGAGATTCAGTAGGCGGGCCTGCGGCACCGCGATCCAGCAATCGCCCGGTCCTCCACAGAGCTGGCCAGCGCTGGGGTCTACCCGATTCCTTACCGTGATGTCCCAAGCCCTACGCGCACTCAGATGCGGGCGCTATCTCCGAGGAACAACCCGGAGAGAGAATGATGCTCGTGACTTTGTGGACCACAGTGGCCATGGCTGGACTGGGCGAGATGACCACCTCGGATGGCACCCCCATGACCATCCCCGTCATGACGATGGTCGCTGGCGGCGTGAGCCTCCTGATCTCGAAGAGCCAAGCCGAAAAGCAGTCCTCCAAGCTTGGTATGGCCCCAGATGGGGTCGGCGTCAAGGCCCTTAGCTGGGTCATCCGCGGCGGAGGACTGGGGCTGATCGGCTACGGTCTGTTTCAGGTCCTGGCATAGACCCGTTCCGGTGGAACCCAGGGCAGGAATCGACGGCCGACGGCTACAACACCCGTCCGTGCTGCTGCCCAACATAGGCACCGCCGACCGTCAGGCATCCGTACGAAGTAAGAGCCGCGTCATTCAAAGCAGGGGAGCAGATTTCCCGATAGCGTCCCTCATGAACCCGCTCCCCACCCAAGTGCAGCTCACAGGCTGCACGGTCGACCTTCTCTCCGGGCGGGTCCAGGGCCTCGAGAGCGTAGACGCCCTGAGCGCCAAAGAGCTGGCCTGTTTCAACTACCTGGCCGAGCGCGCCGGCCAAGCCGTCTCCCGGGACGAGCTGCTGGAGAAGGTCTGGCACTACGATGCCCAAGTCATCAGTCGCACCGTCGACGCCACGGTGCGCCGCCTTCGCAAGAAGCTGGAGGTCAAGCCCTCCGATCCGGTACACCTCCTCACCGTACACGGCGCCGGCTATCGCCTGGAGGGGATCAAGCCCGTACTTCCGCGTGCCACCACTACGCCCGCGCCTGCACTGCTGGGCCGAGAGGAGCTGCTGGCTACTCTGCGCGCAAGCAAGGCCAGGTTGCTCACATTGACCGGCCCACCAGGCGTCGGCAAGAGCCAGCTCGCCCGGGCTCTGGCCCATCACCATCAAGGCACCCTGCTCTGGGCGGATCTCTCGCAGGCCGGCGCAGACTTGGACGCGACGCTCTCGGCGGCCTTTGGACTGCGCGCGTCCCTCACGCAGGCCTGGTCCGTGCTGCCCAAGCCCTTGGTGGTGCTCGACAACGCCCAAGCCCATGTGGGCCAGCTCGCCGAGCTGCTGCTGGAGTGGGCAGAGCAAGCCCCCCAACTCCGCGTGGTCTGCACCTCCAGGCTGGCCTTGGACCTGCCCCACGAACACCTGCACCCCGTCCCCGGCCTGACCAGCTCCCAGGCCTGCACCCTGCTGGGCGGAACCGGAGCGGAGTACGCGGATCTGGCCGAGGCCTTGGACCACAACCCACTGGCCCTCTCTCTGGCCAAAGAGCCCTGTCTCTTGATGGGCCCCCGGGCTGTGCTCGCGCGCCTCAACGCCCAAGGGGACGCCTTTGGCGCTGGGCAGCGCAGTCTGGACAGCGCGGTGGATGCCTCCTGGCAGCTCTTGAATCCTCAAGAGCAACGCGTGCTGACAATGGCCTCGTTTGCGCCAGCCGGCATGACCCTGGAGGCCCTGGAACACTGGGCGGGTCCCGAGACCCTCTCCGCGGTCCAAGGCTTGCTCCGTCACGCACTGGTCCAGATTGAGAGCAGCAACACCGCCCGACGCTTGAAGGTCCCCTTTCCCATCGCGCCCTTTGCCCTGCGCGTGGGCCCGCCTCAGGACCCGCAGGACTTCCAGGAACACATGGCAGCCTGGGCCAGCAAACAGCTTCAGGACTGGCATGGCCCAATGGGGGAAGAGGCTCGGGCCACACTGTTAGCGGACGCACCGAACCTGCTTCACGCAGCCCAGATAGCCGGCCCCAAGCAGCAGCTCTGCCTAGCCCGCTGGGCCGCCGCCGTGCAGAGCACCCTGGCACCGGTGACTCTGTTGCGCATCCTGCACAAGTCCCTGGCCGGGCGCCCGCCCGAACATGGCGAGCTGGCTTTGGAGATCAGTCGACTTCAGCGCACTCTGGGTGAGTTTGAGACGGCCCGGCAGACTGCGGAGCAAGGCCTGACACTGGATCCAGACCCCTTCACAAGGCTCTGCCTGCTCGACGCCTTGGCCTATGCCTTGAGCGACCTGGACCAAGAAGCCGCGGCCGCAGAGATGGACGCCCGGGCTGAGGCCTTGGACCTGCCGCCCAATCGGCGTCTGTCCTGGAGCATCAACCGAGCCAACCGTCTGCGCAGGTCGGCCGCGCCAAAGGCGGTCACCGCCCTGGAAGCCGCCTGGGCCCAAGCCAATCGACAAGGCGCGCTGCGCTTAGCGGCGCTTGCCGCCAGCCACCTCTCCGCCATGTACACCTGGACGGGCAATCTGGATGGCGCCGATGCCTTGCTGACCCAGGCCATTGAGCTCTGCTTGCCTGCCGGTGAGTGGGAGGGCCGCGGGATCCTGCTGCAGCAAGGGGCCAGCCTGGCCTTGGGCCGAGACCGACTGCAGCAAGCCAATGAACTGCTCGCCCAAGCCGACACCACATGGCGGGCACTGGGCCGCCCCGACAAGCTGAACATCCTGCATATCAACCGGGCACGAATCCAGTTTCTACAAGGCGATTCAAGTGCTGCCATTGCTTCCCTGAGCACCAGCATCGTGAACGCCACCGCCCTGGCCAGACCAGAGCGGGGCCGAACGGCCCGGGTCTACCGGGGCATGATCAAAGGCTACGAGGGCCAGCACCGCGCCAGCCTGGACGACATGGAAGGGCTGGATATGAGCGGGAGCCCGGTGCTGCGCACCCTGCGACACGCCATCCGGCTGCTCACCTTGTTGAGGCTGGACGAGACGGACGCGGCCAAGGCAGAGCGTGCTTTGGCACCCGAGACACAGATGGCCTCCCTCAAGGCCTACCAAGCCCTCGCCCACGCGGGCATGGACCTGCTCTTGGGAGACCCCTCTGCCAGTGAGCGCATTCAGGCCGAACGAGAGGCCCATCCCCCCAGCATGGAGTTCAAGGTGCTCTGGCATCACCTGGACTGGGCGCTGTCACAGATGTAACAAGGCCCGCAGATGGGGCTGGGCACGGGTATGAACGTCGTTCACACGGAGTTCAACAATGCGCAAGAGCCTTCAAGTCTCTTTGGTGGTCTCAGCCCTCCTCTCCATCGCCTGCGGCGGCTCCGCGGCCACGGATCAGGGGACAACCGAGACAGGCAGCGACAGCACCACCGAGGACGGCCCCATCCAGGTCGACTCCACAATCTGCCAGGACTACCTGGACTGCTTGGCGGCCACCGAGCCCAACAGCCTGGCCCAGAAGGAGGCCGAATATGGCCTGCTTGGCAGCTGCTGGCAGAACGGCGAGGTGGAGCGCTGCGAGCTGGTCTGTGGCAATGAGCACGATGAACTCTTCGACGAGAACCCCCACGAGCCGGCCTGCGGCGACGTGGAGCTCTGTCCCAAGAGCGGCCGCTGGGATGCCGTCTTTGAGGCTACCGAATCCGGCTGCTACTTCAGGGAACAAGAGCTGGACATGACCTGCGTCGACGAGGGCAACAGCTGGTACTTTGACTTGGACAGCAGAGACGACGGACAGCGCCTGTGGACCTGCGATGGCGTGGGCACCACCGGCGAGTACACCTGCAAGTCCAGCGCGCTCGAAGCCACCGCGAAGGGCACCTTCAGTGGGCTGTACGAAGAAGGAGTCGGGACCTACACCTTCGAGAAGGACGATCCGGACTGCTACGGCACCGGACCACTTACACTGGTTCGGGACTTCTGAGACCCCCAGCATCCAGCACCACACACCGCCCGCAAAAGGATCGCCATGAGCACCCCCGTCACCATCGACACCGACAAGACCAAGAAGGCCCGCATCTCCATGGGGGTGATGGGCAGCATCGGCGTAGCGCTGCTCGGCGCAGGCTTTGCCTTTGACTGGCAGTTCGTGGGCATGTTCTGGTCCGGGGTCTTGGCCCTCGGCTCCCTGGGCGGCCTGGCCATGACCTTCAAGAAGGGCGGCTTTGCCATGGCCGACTGCCCCTCTTGTGGAGCGCCCATGCAGCTGGGTGAGTTCGGCGACACCTTCCTGCACCGCTGCGGCAAGTGCCAGAGCTACAGCCACGGCAAAGACAGCATGGAGCTGGTCGGCGATGACCACGTCGCCGAGACCGCGGCCTTCATCAGCCCCATGAACCCCGAGACCCTGCGCTGGCCACGGAACGAGCTGGACCACCTGGCCTGTCCCATCTGCGATGCCAAAGCCGAGCTCGTCGAGATCGAGTTGGCCGATGTCTCTGCCGGAGCCGCCCTGGGTGTGGGCGGCAAGGTCACGACCTACAAGTACAAGGTGCCCCAGTGCCCCGAACACGACGACGGCATCGCATTGGAGAAGGAGTGGGAGGCCGAGGATCAGCCCCTGGTCATGGCCTTTAGGTCCCGGGCCTATCAGCTGCGCTACGACGAGCTGAACAGCTAGTCCCCTGTCGAGGCCACCTCGCCCGGGTTCAGATCCCCCCAGAAGGGCGAAAGTTCCGGCTCCTCCACCTCTTCAATCTGGCCGTGCCCGAGCACCTGATACAGCTCCACCTTGCCGTCGTTGAACTCATCACAGAGCGCAAAGGCCTGCATGCTTCCTTGGGCATCGGGCTGCACCATGTAGCGACAGAGCATGCGCGGCGGGGGCTCTTTGCTGCCCGTACCGCGGCGATCCGGTGTCCAACCGAAGGGCGCCCACGCCTGAGTACAGGCCTGCGACCAAGGCTGGCCGCCTGGCTGCAAGGGCCCAGCGGGACAGAGCGGCAACGCCAGAGCGGAGCCCTCGGAGTTGATGAGCTGCTCTTCTCTTGCGAGCTGGAGGTTGGTCAGCACACCCATGGCCTCGTTCCGGGCAGGGGTCTCAGCCAGCCGCATGCGGGTCAGCGCCTTCAAGCCTACGATGACCGCTTTGGCCGTCTCTTGATCCAAGTCCCGCTGGCTGCCTTCGCTCAGCTCGGGGCTGTTCAGAGGCCCGTTGAGTTCCGGTGTAGCTGAAGGCGACGGTGTACGACTGGCATCGATCCACACCCCCAATCCACCTCCTATGCCCGCCACGATCAAGGCCAGGGGTAGGAAGCGCCAGAGGGGGTGGCGCTCTCCGGTCACGGGCTTTCCTGTGGGTCCAGCGTCGGCCCGGCGGCCTCCAGCTGAGCCACCAAGCCCTCCAAGCGCTCCAGGTCCTTGTTCAGGCCAGCCAGCTCACTGCGGGCCGGCGCCAGGTAGCCCGGTCGGCCGTCGCCTTGGGCCTTGGCGCACCACGCCTCCAAGCCCCGGGCGTGCTCGATGGCCCGCAGCGTCTTGGCGCGGGCTTGGGTCTGGGCGGGGGTGATGGCGCCGAGGAGGAGGGTGGCCAGGAGGTGGAGCATGGGGAGAGTGTAGCGCTGTCTCCTTCAAAGAGCAGTCACTTCGGCGGCGCTGGGGAATCCAGCGCCGCCGAAGTCGTCGTTTCCGAAGCAGACCACCGTATCCTCCAGCGTGATGCCGCAGACCGTGCGATCACGGCGGCTGACATCGACGTCGACGAGAAGAGGCAGCCCCTCAGGAACGTCGGGCGCTAAGTTGCCCCAACACCTGACTGTGCCAGAGGATTCAAGGGCGCAGAACGTTCCCTCTCCGCCACCCAAGCGGACGAATTCTCCATCAGGTGAATCATGGACTTTCTCATAGTTTCCCCCCCAGCACTCCAATTCTCCAGAGGAACGAATCGCACAACAGTCCGCAACAGAACATGCGAGTTCCTCCCAGTCCCTCCCTGTAGGAGGAGCTTCCGAGAGTTGTCCCCAACAACTCAACTCCCGACCAAAATCGATCGCGCACGAAAAATAGGAACCACTAGAGACTTCAGACGCTCGTAAACCCCCAGGGGGATTCCCTTCACCAAAGATGTCATGACCAAAACACTCGACTTCCCCCGATTCGGCCCAGGCACAACCTCGCCCACCACCATCATTCATCGACAGACGAAAAGGAATGACCTCCAAGTCAACGTAGTCGAACGAGTCTCCGGAACACTGCATCTCCGTCTCTCGAATCCCACATTGAACGGCGAAAGTTGCATCGATATCCGACCACCCCACTCCATCAAGGCTAGAGTACACATCACCAATGCAATAGACAAAACCCAAATTGGACATCGCGCATATACTGCGCGCCGAAATCGAAAGCTCTACCCACCGGTGTTGACCTATCTCAGCACCACTATCGGCCGCTCCTGACCCAACGTCCACACATCCCAAGCTGAGCAATGGCCAAAACACGGTCAAGTCCTCTAGTTAGTCCCACAACTATACCCAGAGGAGCCGCGATCGGAGGGGCCTCCCAACGGATAAACGGGGGAGAAGTCTACGAACGGATCAACAACGGCTAAGTCGACATCCCAGAGCTTGACCTCTATCCATGTGTCTACCTGCTTCAAGACCACTGTCACCGGAAGGCCCGACCTCGCAAATTCCACATAAGCTTCGGGAACTGTAGCCACACCGGGCAACGGAGGAACGACAAACTTCATCCACTCCGTCACAGCGGCAGGTCGAACTTCGGCGAACCCATCTTCCCAAGGGTCGATTGGGAGCCATTCGCCGCCAACAAAGCCAGATCTACACTGAGACAGAACATCCGTCATAACAACAAGACTCGGTGCGATGGATACCACGGGGTTCGGTTCGACGGAGTCGGATGCAAGATACTGACTGCCATCGAAAAAAAATCGCCTATGCCCACGCGTCAATGAATCAAGCTGCCAGTCTCCCTCTTGATTAGCACGTAGTATGTAGTCACCTAAGTCCTCGCGGGGAGAGTAAGCTCGAACAGACACCGAAAAGCGCAAACTCTCACCTTGAGCACAAGCTTGAACCAATGATGCTTGGGGCCCAGGAACCTGCGCAGTAACATCGCCTACAAGTTCGCCAACTCCAGCAAGCGTTAAGACACAAACAAGAACCGCAGAGACTCCGAACACGAAACGCTTCATCAGAAAACCCACCCGTCACAATTGTAGTCAATTGAGCCAACCGAGGGTGATTCCCCAGCAGCTTTCTGGAACGGGAAAACAAGTGCATTCCCATAGTCACAGTCATTAGCGTAAGGCTGACCATCTATATCGCGATCATCAACACACTCGGACGCAGTTGAACCTGCTTCACACAACAAGAAGTATATCACAGATGTCGTAGTCTGGCGAAAGTCTGCATTACCTACAGATGAAGACGGTCGCAGATTCCCTAAACGGAACAACCCGACCATCGGAGTCTCGGTGCTGGATGTGGGCACAGACGTCAGCACATGATCCACGTAAACCTCCTTGACTTCCGAAGCCTGCGTATAGTCCAGCACGTCAAAAGTGCCATTGGCTACACACTCCGAGAAGGGCCTCACTGCCATATCGTCCGCGGACCCACATCCCAACCCATAAGGAACATTCGTATAGGGCATCCATAAAGGATCCATGGAAACTTGGACCTGCTCGACCCTCAAGGTCCACCCCCCACTGCCGTCCTCTGCCTTCTCTGTGAAACCCAAAAGCGGAAGCCCAAATGTGCTCCGCGCAATCCACTCGTCATAGAAGCTCAATCTTGGCGTAGGCAGCGAAGGATCACTTGGCAACAACGAATCGAATCCTGCTTTCAGCCCCGCACTGTCCAAGACGCCACCGTACCCTGCGTTTGTCACAAAGCTCTCCAGCATCTGCCAGAACGACGACGAACCAATTCCTCGTGCATGCGACAACCAAAGTGCCTGACTCAGAACGAAAGAGCCAATGGTGTAACCATCTTCCTGCTTGTACTTGCTTAGTGCATCCATTCTATCAAAGGACAACAGATCAGTATAGAGACTCTCAAACCCCTCTTGCAGTTTCTCCGACGACGAGCCGTCGGGGTATATGTCGACCTCGACCAGGGTCGCCAACCCCTCCTGAATCCAAATGGTATCGCCATCGAATCTCAAGGACTCATGGAAATACCAATGCGCCATTTCATGAACAAGTGTCGACTTGTACTCCACCTCAGGAAGGTCAATCTCACCATCGCCGTCTATGGGAAGCACAACAATACTGGTCCCCCCCCCGATGTGCACGCCGGAGTATCGCTCGTCTCCAGTTGCCTCCAAAAACAAGACATTGTGTGTCATCGTGGGTGCAGGGCCTAACCGAACACTGATCTGAGCCAGGTCATGTCCGAACCCACCCACAGCACTGCTGGACAGGTAGGAGCTCAGTGCGGTCTTACTGAGTCCCGCAAAGGTGTTGATCCCGTGGGCTGAACGTGTGATCTCTTCTTG